>Ga0209427_10000584_pt1 | contig 39414 bp, 36 predicted proteins | sample DeeMarSWOR136_30_FD_187465 | JGI IMG/M metagenome (GOLD analysis project Ga0209427, IMG submission 187465) | Marine sediment microbial communities from White Oak River estuary, North Carolina - WOR-1-36_30 (SPAdes) (version 2) | ecosystem: Environmental > Aquatic > Marine > Intertidal zone >...
TATCCCCTCGATGACGAACTCCTCTTCAGAAAGGGGAGAATCTCGACCCTCCCCGATCAATTGGATAATCTCTTCTGCAGAAGGCCTCCGGGGAGCCTCCCCGGGAAGAAAGAGCATCACCCCTCCTTTGAAAGCCCTCGTCTCAATCTTTCCCTCGCTCGCCAATTTCGAGGTCGCCTCCACGGGATTGCTTCCGAAATACTTTCGAAAGGCTTCATTGAACCCGCTGTAGACGCTGTGAATCCCTAGAAAGGGGTCTTTTCTCAGTTTCTTAATCGCCTGGGTCACAAATTCCTCTTCCGTCAGCCTTTTTTCTTCATCCGCCATGGGGCTCCCTCCTCCCAAACTCATTCTTTTAGGTTTTACGATTCCTTCAGCTTTTTGAAATCAAAGCCCTCCTCTAATATCGAATCTTTCACATCTTTCACATCGGTCTCATTTTCAATCGCATTGAGGATCTCTGACCTTCCCTTTGTCTCGCCGAGAAGGATACAGCCCACGATCTTATCTTCCTTGAAAGTGATCTTACAGTAAGTGCATTTCTCGAGGTCACTCCTGACGACACAGTCCAGCTTCTTTTCCGCATCAATCTCACCGGCCGCCGTGAGGTCAATGCCCACGACTTTCAAGGTGTTCGAAACCACTGTTCCTTCGTAGATGGCTTCACCCCCCGCCATATTTACTCCAGCAATCTCTCCCTGTCGTTGGGCGGCCGGCCAGATCCCATAAACGCGACCTCGATGCTCCGCCACATCTCCGGCAGCAAAAATCCCTTCGGCCTTTGTCTTCAACTGGTCATCCACGAGAATGCCGTTCTTCATCTCTAAACCCACCTCCTTGGCTAGCTGGGTGTTCGGCCTCACCCCGGCTGAGATGATCACCATCTGACCCTCAACCACCCTACCATCCTTAAGGCGTAATCCCTCCACCTTCTCTTTTCCCAGAATTTCCTCCGATTGGCCATTGAGGAAGAATGAAAAACCCATCTCCTCCATCTTCTTCTGTAGAATCTGAGCCCCCTCTTCATCCATCTGTCGGGGAAGGATGCGCGGATTATATTCAATGACGGCGACCTTTATCCCGCCCCTCAACAGCGCCCCTCCCGTCTCCAATCCAACGAGCCCTCCTCCGATCAGGATGGCCTGTGTCACCTTGGTTGAAAACTCCTTCATCTCGAGAGCATCCTTCATGGTCCGAAGGGTGAAGACACCCTTTTTCTCCACGCCTTTAATGGGAGGCACAAAGGCATTGCCCCCTGTGGCCATCAGAAGCATGTCATAGGGATAGGTCCTCCCTTTCTTGCTGAGAACCTCTCTCTTGTCAGAACGGACCTCTCCGATCGGTTCCTCTAAATGGAGGGAGATCTCCTTGCTCTGATAGTACTCCTTTGTATGGATGGTGATGTCTTTAAGGGTCACCTCTCCTGCGACGTACTCGGGGAATCGAACCCGGTAGTAAAAGGGATAGGCCTCCCCGGTAAAGATGTGAATCTCCCCTTTCGGATCGGTCTCCCTGATCTTAATGGCTGCCCTTGCCCCGGCAACTCCATTCCCGATGATGAGATAACGTTTCACTCCTTCTCTCCCCTCTTTCGAAAATTGTGAACCCTTTTGGGATGCTCCATTCGCTCAACCCATTCGTCCCCCTTATTTCGTTTACTTGATCGCATCCCGAAGTTCCCGGGCGAGGAGTTCGACCGTCCCGCGCGTTCCTCCTGCCAGTTTCTGCCGCCACTCTCCTTCCGTCTCAAAACGTGTTTCTCCGATCCGATCACTCCAGGGTTTGATCCCCTCCCGAATCCCAAAATAGTCAAAAGCATCTTTCTTTAGTTCTTTCGATCGGGCCATGACATCGGGGCTCACCCGGATGAAGGCACGCAATGCCGCTCCGGTCTTGATGCTGTATTTCCGGCCGGCCCAAGCCTTTGGAAACATAGCCAGAATAGCTTTAAAGTAGTTTAAGAAGAACCGTTTCCCGTTCTCCTCGAATTCCTTGTACCGATTCGCCCCTCCCAGCTTCTCGATGTTGCTAAAAAGGTCCACCATCTCTTCCGCCAGGGAAGCCTGGGAGACTCGGCCTTTTCCCACGCCCAATATTTTGATCTCCCCTTTCAGGGGCGAGCTTTCCTCCACATTGAGGTGCCGGATGATGTCATGAGCCAAGGCCTGATGCGAATCCGCATAAAGCCTCCGGCCTGCTAAAGAGATCAGGTGGGACGGATTGAGGCGTGTATGTTTGGCATTGATCGTGACGAAAAGCTCGACGGTCTGGCGGGCATCGAGGCTATCGAAGAGAACGGCAGGAACATCGATGTCCAGATCCTTTTCCATTTGGGCACTGAGGGCCAAGAGCCGATGCTGACCATCGAGACATCGAACGATCCCTGGCTCTTCGGGAATCTGAAGCATCCCCAAGTTGGGATTCTTCCCGAGAGGTGAAAAGTTGAGCTTCTTTTCCGTGATCATGATCACAGCCCCTGGAATGGCCGGGAGTTTCTGTGATTCTTTACAATCCAGATAATACTGGACCAGTTCCCGAATCTTCTTCCGAATCATCGGCCTCTGGAAGGCCGCCTCGCTCTGCCCGATCCGCTTTTCCAGCATTTCCCAGTTAATGGCAGAGGTTTTAGCTGTTTTCCTTTTCTTCTCTCCCTCCTCCGCAGCGGAATAACTTAGGACTTCAAACTTAACTAATTTCTGGATATCTTCAGAGGTAAAAGAGGTTTGATAAAATTCGACCCCAAATTGCCTGACCTTATGGGCTGGAACGGTAATCATGAAAAGCCACCTCCCTCGTTTATTCTATGACGCTAGGCACTGAGCACCTGCCTGTCCACAGACCGAGTAGGCAGGCCAAGCGGTTAGCGCTCCTACATGTACATAGATACCAAAATTTCCTCCCCTAAACAAGCCAAATTTACTGGCCTTTGATGAAAATGGAAGGATGAGGCAACATCCTTTTGGAAGCATCTCCAATTCCGTGAAAATGACGAAGATAGACCACCTTCGAAAGTCTTACAATTGCGGGGCATCAGAAGGGTATAAGTCATTTTCGTTATGCGTAGAAGCAGAAGTTTTACATTGACTTGGAACGTTAGAATCGAATGTCTCAGAGGTTCCGCCCTGCCTTCGCCGAAGCGGCTACGCGCAGGCAGGTCTAATACTTTCTCAGCCGGCCTATCTTCGTCCGGGCTTTGATCTTCATCACTGAGAGAAAGATGTTTATATCCCTTTTCTTTCGGTTGATTTTGTACCTTTCCTCTGATAATTTAGATTTGATACTCAGGCAGCCATGTTAAAAGAGGGTCAACTATAAAAAGATGGAGGACTTCAAATGATAAAGAAGAAATTGATGATCGGATCGGTATTGATTCTCCTGGGACTTGGGAGTTGGATCTTCCCTGTCTTTTCTGCCGATGCTCCCAGGATGACAGCGGATGAGCTTAAAGCCCTGCTCAGGAACCCCGATTTGATCCTCCTGGATGTTCGTACCGGGAGCGACTGGACAGACAGTGATTCAAAAATTCAAGGGGCGATCCGGGAAGAATCCAACCAGGTAAAGTCTTGGGCTCAAAAGTATTCTAAAGATAAGATCATCGTCCTCTACTGCGCCTGACCCAATGAAGGAACGAGTGCCCGGGTGGCACAACAACTGATGAAGATGGGATATCAGAAGGTCTATGCCCTGAAGGGGGGCTGGATGGAATGGTACAAGAATAGTTATCCAGTTGAGAAGAAATAGGGCCAAAGGGTATGCGGTTTCGATCACCGTTCCTCCTCAACGGGGGAACTCCATCTAACATCTCACTCGATCAGCCCATCGATATTGCCCTCACTCTTGCCATGTCGGACCTGGAGGCAAAGTTCATCGATTCTGAAAAGGGTGCGGTCCGGTACAAATCGATCCGTGGTTCCGAGGAGTTCCAACGATATAAGGATCTGACAAGAGGATTGCAGTCCTTCGATCTGCACACTCTCAAATCCCGGGGACAAAGGCTTGCCTTCTGGATCAATATCTATAATACGGCCGTGATCCACGGAGTGATCGAACTGGGTCTGGAGAGGTCCGTTAAAGAGGTCGCTGGATTTTTCGACCGGATCACCTATGAAATAGGGGGATTCCATTTCTCTCTGAACGAAATGGAGCACGGTCTCCTTCGTGGCAACCGGAGACACCCTTACCACCTCCTGAGACCTTTCGGTAAAAGAGACCCGCGCCTGGAATTTGCCATCCTGCCTCTCGATCCAAGAATCCACTTCGCTCTGGTCTGTGGGGCCAGGTCCTGTCCACCGATTGGATTCTATGAGGCAGAGCAGATCGACTTCCAGCTTGAGCTTGCAGCCGCAAGTTTTATTAACAGCCCTCAAGTTAAGATCCTTTCTCAGGAGAGTATCCTCCTCATCTCGATGATCTTTAAATGGTATAAGGTTGATTTCGGCGGAAGTGAAAGAGCCCTTTTGAAAACGCTCGTGAACTACCTCGATGAAGGAGAGGGAAAGGCTTACCTCAGAGAAAATAAGGAGCGGGTTCGGATCCGATATCAGCCTTATGATTGGAATTTGAATCAGTCTGAAACCGCTTAAATCTCAATCACCAACTCCCAACATCCAAATAATCACCAATAACCAAATGACAATCACCAAACGACAATCCATCGCTCAACGCAACCCGTTTGGGTATCGATCATTGGAAGTTGTTGGGTTATTGGTGCCTGCCTGTAGGCAGGTAATTTGGAATTTCCGAATGGCAGGTGCCTGAAACCGCACTCCCTAGAAGTCTGCTCGGGCGGGCTGCAATTTGAAGATCAATATCTGAAGAGAGCAGCTCCCCAGGTCAGACCTGCACCAAAGGAGGTGGCCAGGATAAGATCTCCTCGCCGGACCTTGCCGTTCCGAATGGCTTCATCTAATGCCACTGGGATTGAAGCGGCTGAAGTATTTCCATACTTATGAACCGTACTGATCACCTTTTCCAAAGGGATCCCTAAGCGTTCAGCTACCGATCCCATGATCCTTATGTTGGCCTGATGGGGGATGAACCAGTCTATCTCATCAGGGGTAATTTCCTCTGACCTCATGGCGTTGCGGGCTGAATCCACCATGGTCCGAACGGCATGTTTGAAGACCTCGTTTCCTTGCATTCTTACATACTGGAGACCTTCGTCTAACATCTCCTGGGAGGGAGGGATGCGGGACCCACCCCCCGGTATCTGGATCAAGTCCCAGAGGTTCCCGTCGGATTGGATCTGGACGTTCAAAATCTCACCATTTCCATTTTGGTTGGAATGGCCCAGGACGACAGCGCCTGCCCCATCACCAAAAACGACACAGGTTGTCCGATCCTTATAGTCGATTCGATTGGAGAGCACTTCTCCCCCTACGACAAGGGCATGTCGGAAGGAGCCGTCCTGGAGAAACTTATTGGCGACGGCAAGGCTGTAGATGAACCCAGGACAGCCAGCATTAAGATCGAAAGCGACGGCATTTTGTGCCCCCAATCTCTGTTGAACGAGACAGGCTGTCGATGGGGTTAACATATCTGCTGTGGCGGTTCCAACAATAATGAGGTCGACCTTTTCAGGAGGAAGGCCCGCCATCTCTAAGGCACTTTCCGAGGCCCGTGTGGCCAAATCAGAGCAGCCTTGACCCGGTTCGATCATCCTGCGAGCCCGAATTCCGGTTCGGGTAACGATCCATTCGTCGGTCGTATCCACAACCTTTTCGAAATTAGCGTTGGGGACGATTCGCTCGGGCATATACGAACCTGTCCCCTGAATCCCTATCTTCCTTTCCAGGTCCTTTACCTCCTTAGAAGAGACAAGGTAGCTACCAAGAGGCCCCTACCCTTCTATCGCCCGTACATGCCAGTGATGGAAGCAGACTCAATCACCTTTCCTTCAATGGTCTTCTTAAAAGCGGAGAGCGACGTGTTCACACCAAGTTCCAGCTTTTCCACATTCAAGGCATAAAGGGTTACCACATACGGATGATCCCCCGTCCCTTTGGGAGGCTGAGGTCCTCCATAACCAATATCTCCAAAAGAGTTCTTGAGCTCGGTTGATCCAGGTGGCATCTTCTTTCTGGACCCCCCTTCTTCGATGGAGGTGATCTCCTTGGGGATGTTCACGACCAGCCAGTGAACCCAATTTTGAGCCACCGGATGGGGATCGACTATTGACAGGGCAAAGGATTTCGTGCCTGCAGGCACATCCTTCCAAACAAGAGGCAGGGAGATATTCTTTCCCCCTGCTCCAGGCATAACATATTGAATTGGAATCTTACCCTTATCCTTGAAGGCAGAAGATATGATTTCCATTTTTCCACCTCCTGACGCATTCTGCCAATCGACCAGCACCAAAATAAATAGATAAAAGAGTATTCCCGCTGGATTTCTCACCTGGAACTAACCTTTGTTTGATGGAACCCCCCTGCTCTTCTCCGCCCCCCCATTCCTATAGAAATGGATGATCTGGCCAAATCTCCTCGAGGAAAATAACACATCCATCATAGGAAGAATTAACAAGGGCGGGAAGTGAGACCCGAATATAGGAATGAGAACTCAACTCACTCGAGAGGTTCCCTCGGAGAAAAAACTTCACAATTCAACACGGTTGAGGAGGGTAATCCCGGAATGGTAACAGCAGCAAGCACTATCGATATTATTATCGAAGACCCTCTTCTTGCCGTCCTGAAAGAGGATTCGAACATAACACAGCCCGCCCGGCAAGTCAGAAGACCACGTCTCGATAACAACCCCACCTCCCCAAGATTTAAACTTTTTATGAAAGACCTTATCCCCCACCCTAAGATAAGTGTGTCTTTCGACCTTAGACGGTTTCTCTGAAGCCTCCTGTGTATATTTTTGAGGGAGAAGCTTTTTCAACCCTATTCTCTCCTTGTTCAAGTTTATCCCCTTTTACCCCATTTCCGCAAGAAGAATCTTATATTGATGAGCCTCTTACCCTTTGCGCTCCTTCCTTCTTTCCCATCTCCGGTGGACCCAGAACCATTGATCAGGATACTCCCGAATCATTGACTCCAGAGTTTTATTAAAAAGTTGGGTGTTGGCTTCGACATCTTGCCTTTTATTTCCTGTATGAATGAGTTCGAGGGGCTTCTGAATCACAAGGCGATGTCTCTGGAAGCCGTTTCGAATCATAAAAACAGGAATGACAGGGGCACCGGATCTTAGCGCCAGCACAGCCAGTCCAGGCGTCGTGGGCGCCTTCTTCCCGAAGAAATCCACCATGATCCCCTCACTCCGCTTTGCCCGTTGATCGATTAAAATTCCAACGACCCGATTTTGAGAAAGAGCCTTGATGACTTTTCTGCCTGCATGGACCGGAGGGATGACCTCCAGCCCGGCATCTTCTCGTATCCCTACGATCAACCGATCCACCCATTGATTCTGTTTGATTGGTTTGGCAATGACCATGATCGGACTATGGATCACCTTTGACATGAACCCCATCAACTCCCAGTTCCCGAAATGGCCGATGAGGAGAAGGGCCCCCTTCTTCTGATCGAGGATTTTCAATGCTTCATCCAGCCCCTCAATACTCACTTTTCTCTTAAACGCCTCCATATCCATCCCAGGAATCCGGAAGAATTCAATTGCCATCATCCCCATATTCTCGAAACATTTTTTCGCAATCGCTTTCATCTCCTTTTTGGATTTCTTCTCCCCAAAAGCCAGTTGCAGGTTCTCAAGGGCTACCGCTCGATGTTCCCAATCGAACCAGTAACTCATATGCCCCAGTTGTCTGCCCCCCCAGAGGGCAAAACTTTCAGGGAAAAGATTGATGAAAAAGCTGAACCCCTTGAGAATCAAATAAATAAAATAACCTAACATGGTTGAATTTCCGGGATGGCTTTCAGTGTCACCTATTAAATCCCAATATCCCTGCCTACCCCGCCCTCGGTCGGGACCGGGGCCGGCAGCCAGGGGAATTTATTTGATTATTGGCCTGCCTGCGCGACCTACCTACGCCCGCCGAAGCGCGGGCTTCGCGTAAGCGGGAGCCGCTTCGGCGAAAGCAGGTACTTAGAGTTTGGTCATTGTCAATCTTCTCCTTGATATGGAAGGGCCTCATCGATGAGCATGACAGGAATATCATCTTTGATCTGGTAGATCAGGCGACATGATTTACAGATCAATCCATCCTCTGCTCGGTTCAGAAAAATCTCTCCCTTACATTTAGGACACGCCAAGATATCCAGAAGTTCCTTATTAAGCGCCATCTTCCTTCTCCTTTTAAAAACGAAGTTTTTCCCTTAAACCTCTTACCTTATTTTTGGAGGACCCATTGAACGGCTTCGTAAAGATCCGAGGCCACATGATCCGGTTTCACCTTCCACTCGTCCCTGAAATATTCCCATTCGCCTTTTCCATATCCCGTGAGGACCAGGATGCCTTTGGCTCCGATCTGACGGGCAAATTCGAGATCCATTCCTCGATCACCGATCACATAACTCTTCGAGCAATCAATCTCCAACTCCCTCGCCGCTTTTTCGACCAATCCGGTGTCCGGTTTCCTGCACCGGCATTTCTGCCGATAGGGAGGTGATCCCACATCTGGATGATGGGGGCAGTAGTAGATGCCATCAAGGTGAGCCCCGTCCATTCTTAATAGATCTTCCATGCGCCGGTGGACCCGATGAATGAGCGACTCCGGGAAATAACCTCTCGCCACTCCGGATTGGTTGGTAATGACGACTACCTTGAACCCTTGCTGGTTTAATAACCGAATCGCCTCCCCCACCTTTGGTAAGAGGATGAATCGATCCAGGTGATTGACATAACCCACCTCTTCATTCAAAGTTCCATCTCGATCAAGAAAAACAGCCTTATTCATCATAAACTATTAATAATCCCCTCCCTGCCTACCGGCAGGCATGCAACCCCCCTTTGGAAAAGGGGGGAGAGGGCGGATTTCTCCTGATCTCCTGATTTCCCCATTTCCTCATCTTCTCGTCACCCGCTTCCCTATCTCTCACTCCACAAATCGGCTTAATTGAAAATGGTTGGGGGGAGTGAAACGCAAAAAAGAGCGATGGATAATCCAATCCCCCACATTAAAATAGAGGCATCTCCTCCCGCTGACCCATTCCTCTTCCTCTTCGGGAACATGAGAATGGGCAAGGATAACGATTTCAAATCCCTCCAGAAACTTCTGGTGGGCAAAGGCTTTGAAGGCTGGAGGTGGCGTGGAAGGGGAAGGTCGTTCCAGGTGATACTTTTGGTAACTTAGACGGCTCAGCCAATGGGCGACTCGGCGAGAGAGTCGGGGGCCTGCCAGGTGGATCAGGCCGTAGGTTCCCCGGTTCTTCAGAATCCTTCGAAGAGCCCGATACCTCCACTGTTTGGGATTGGATAAATCTCCATGGGCGATGAAGGCCTTTTTCCCTCCCAACCAATCCTCACTCCCGTCGGGATGAACCTCCACGTCCATCTGGAATTGTTCTGAAAAAAAGGAGTGGAGAAAAAAATCATGATTTCCCTCGAAATATTTAATACGGATGCCCTGGTGGGAGAGGATCTGAAGCCTCTCCAACACGGGGAGATACTCGGTAAACGCAAAGGATGGCTGCTCCGATGAAACCTTCTTGAAACCGAAGAAGAATTCGAAGAGGTCTCCCAAAATGACTAAGTGACTCATTCGCTCCTTCTCCGAGTCCAGAAATCTAAGAAAGGCTTCCATTTCTTCGGGATCCCGTCCAGTGAAGTGAGCGTCTGAAACAAAGAGCCAGTCCTTTTCGGTAGGCATCAACCCTTCGGCTTCCCCATGTGAAGACTGGGGGTTTGGCGACGTCGAACGGGTCAACTCGAATTTCTTACCTCCCCACACCGCAGTAATTAAACCCCAACAGCTTCATCTGATCCGGTTCATAGACATTTCTCAGATCGATGAAAATCGGCGTCTTCAGGAGCGTTTTGAGGCGTTGAAGGTCGAGCCGCCGGAATTGGTTCCACTCCGTCACCAGAACCAGCGCATCAGCTCCTTGGGCTACGTCGTAGGCATCCCTCTTATACTCCACCTCTGGAAGGACGGCTTTGGCCTCTTCGATGGCTACCGGATCAAAGGCTCTCACTTTAGCCCCCATCGCCAACAGATCTTTGATGATGGCAATCGCGCTCGACTCTCGAATATCGTTCGTATTAGGTTTGAAAGAAAGGCCTAAGATGCCTATCGTCTTTCCCCGAAGGTCTCCTACCTTCTCCTGGATCTTCATCGCCATCCTCTTTTTTTGCTCTTCGTTGACCCGGATGACAGAGTCCAGTATCTTAAAAGAATATCCTTTCTCTTGAGCCATTCTGGATAAGGCCCGGGTGTCTTTCGGGAAACAGGACCCACCGTACCCCGGACCCGGGTGAAGAAATTTCCTTCCGATCCTTCCATCCAACCCCATGGCCTTGGCTACATGGTGGACATCGGCCCCCATCATTTCACAAAGATTTGCAACCTCATTGATGAAACTCACCTTGGTGGCTAAAAAAGCATTGGCGGCATATTTGATCATCTCGGCCGTCTCAAGGTTGGTAATGACGAAGGGGGTTTCAATGAGGTAGAGGGCACTGTAAATGTCTTTCATGATGGCAATGGCCTGCTCACTCTCCGCACCGATGGTTACTCGATCAGGCCGCATGAAGTCATCGATGGCTGATCCCTCTCGCTGAAATTCAGGGTTGGAAACGACATCAAAAGGAATGGATTGGGGCTGATGGTCAAGAATCAGTTTCTTAAGGCGACGGGCCGTTCCCACGGGGACCGTGGATTTGATAACGATCACCTTGTAGCCATTCATCGATCGAGCGATCTCTTTAGCCACTTCCTCTGCAGCCCCGAGGTCCGCGGAACCATCATCGTGGGAAGGAGTCCCTACCGCCACGAAAATCACCAGACTCGATTTGACTCCCTCTTCGATGCTGGTGGAGAAGGAAAGCCTCCCTTCCCTCATATTCTTGATGACCAAGCCCTCCAACCCGGGTTCATAGATGGGAATGGTCCCTTCTTTGAGAAGACCGATCTTCTCTTGATCGTTATCCACACAGATCACGTTCATCCCAAATTCAGCTAAACAGGCACCTGTCACTAACCCCACATAACCTGTTCCAACGACACAGATATTCATCATCCTCTCCGCTTTTTGAACTCTATGAAATGTATAATGGGTTTATGAAAATTTCAAGATAAAAGACCTTTCAGACCTTCTGGAAACTGGAGGAAAGATAATCCTTCAGGGCGTCGACCCATGGCCTCAGCGTCACCCCCATCTCGCGTCTCAACTTCTGGGTATCCAGAACGGAATAGGCTGGACGGGTGGCAGGGTAAGCCAATTTTTTGGAGGACATAGGAAGGACCTCCACTCCTTCTACCCCTGAAAGTTCCAAAATCTCTCGGGCAAAATCATACCAGGTACAGCAGTCGCTGTTGACGACATGGAAAATCCCCCGGGCCTCGCGTTGAATCATAAGAGAGAGGGTCTGGGATAGGTCAAGGGCATAGGTGGGTGAGCCAACTTGGTCATTGACGACGGAGAGGACGCTTTTCTCTTGGGCCTGACGCAGGATGGAGGCAACGAAATTCTTGCCGTATCTCCCAAAGAGCCATTGCGTCCGGACAATCAGAACATCCTTTACCAATTCTTGCACATATTGCTCCCCTCTCCACTTGGAGCGACCGTACACATTGAGGGGGTGGGGAGGGTCTTGTTCAAGGTAAGGTTTGTTTTTATTGCCGTCGAAGACGTAGTCCGTACTGAGATAGATCACTTTCGCCCCTGTTTTCATCGCTCCTAAGGCGACGTGCTTCATCCCCTCGGCGTTGACGGCGAAGGCCTTCTCTTCATTTGACTCACATCCGTCCACATCCGTATAGGCAGCCAGATTGATAATGATCCCGGGCTGAAGGATTTCGATTTTGGCGATGGTGCTATTTTCCTCCTGGATATCGATCTCCTCGACATCCCATCCAATGACTTCATCATAAGGGAAGGAAGACCAAAGGGTCTTGATCAAATCTCTTCCCAACATTCCTTTGGAACCAATCACTAAAATCTTTCTCATTTGACTTTTGGTAAAGGTTACGGTTACGAAGCCCGTTTCGAACAATGAACGATTAACAATGAACTATGAACTATGAACAAAAAAGATGATACACTGTTCATCGTCCATTGTTTAACGTTTATCGTTCCTAATTTACCGATTTCCATACATCCTTTCGTAATACTTCAGGTATTCTCCGGTCTTGATCTTTCTCCACCAATCCTGATGGGTCTGGTACCATTCGACGGTCTGGCGGATCCCCTCTTCAAAGGAGAGGGATGGCTTCCATCCCAGGTCACTTTCGATCTTTGAGAAATCCATAGCATAGCGACGGTCGTGACCTGGGCGATCCTTCACAAAACGGATCAAGGAATGGGGTTTTCCGAGGCGATCCAAAATCGTTTTCACCACCTCTAGATTCGGCCTTTCACTCCGACCTCCTATATTGTAAACCTCTCCCTCCTTCCCATGGTGAAGGACGGTATCTAGAGCCCGGCAATGATCTTCCACGTAGATCCAATCCCGGACATGCATCCCATCTCCATAAACGGGAATTTCCTTACCTTCAAGCGCATTCGAGATCAAAAGAGGAATCAGTTTTTCAGGAAATTGATAGGGACCATAATTATTGGAGCAGCGTGTGATGAAGGCGGGCAGGCCGTAGGTATGATGATAGGCTCTGACCAACATATCCGCAGCAGTCTTGCTCGCCGAATAGGGACTATTGGGTGCAAGGGGTGTGTTCTCAGTAAAGGCACCTGTCTCACCGAGGGAACCATAGACCTCGTCGGTTGAAATATGAAGGAATCGGATCTTCTGTTTTGGAAAAACCTTGCGCACTGCCTCGAGAAGAACAAAGGTGCCGAACACATTCGTCTTCATAAAGGCACTAGGGTCTTCGATCGATCGGTCGACATGGGATTCAGCCGCAAAGTTGATGATGGCATCCACACCCTTCTGGATGAGCGCTTCCATTGGAAGTGCCTCCGCGATATCTGCCTTGATGAAATGGTACCGCGGAGATGGGACGAGATCAGCGAGGTTCTCCAAATTGCCAGCATACGTCAGTTTATCGACGTTGATGATGGAATAATCTGGATAACCCTTTAAGAGATAACGAACGAAATTACTCCCGATGAACCCACAACCACCCGTCACTAAGATCTTCATTGCACACTCCAGTGCTTCCTAAACTTAATTTCAGATTTCAGATTTTTCAATCTGCAATCTGCAATTCGATTATCCATCTTTTCTTGACCAGTCGTAGGGAATCTCTTTTCCATGGGGATCAAGACGGTATTCATCCGGTGCGCGATAGGCATACACTTCCGTAGGAATATTGATGATGATGGCCTCCTCTTCGCTGATGCATTTCCATCCGTGATAGATTCCGTTAGGCACTTGAACCAGCAGGGGGTTATGCATCCCGATAAAGAATTCATTGATCTCCCCCTTGGTTGGAGAACCATCCCGGGGATCGTATAGGACCAATTTGATCATCCCCTGAAGGGCGACGATGTGATCCGTCTGGACTTTGTGATAATGCCAGGCCTTCACAACCTGGGGATACGTGGTGGTAATATAAACCTGTCCAAACTTTAGAAACAGCTCATCGTCTGCCCTGAGGATCTCCATCACCCTGCCCCGCTCATCGGGAATCACCTTCAATACCTTCGTTCTCACACCGTGTATCATCGCTCATCCCCCTGTATGTTGATTTGAGTGTCTAAAATGCCTAAAGTGATCTAAAGTGACTAAAGTTTAAGAAACTTCAGGAGGCCCTAGATATTCTTTGTTTTAGGCATTTTAGTCATTTACAATTTTAGTCCACTTCTTTTTTAGGCACTTTAGGCAATTTAGTCACTTTAGTCACTGATTAGAGATTGTTGGCTCCAGTCTGGGCCACCAATTGGTTGGCCCGAATCAGGGAGTCAAACGTCCCTGCATCTGTCCACCACCCCTCTAAAATATCCCAAGTCATTAGTCCCTTTTCAATGTACCGATTGTTCACATCGGTAATCTCCAACTCTCCCCGGTTGGAGGGGGAAAGGGTTTTGATGATATCGAAAACCGCCGCATCATAGAAATAGATTCCAACCACTGCATAGGGAGATACGGGTTTCTCTGGCTTTTCATCAATTCGGACGACCCGATCTCCTTTCAACTCCGGAACCCCAAAACGCTGGGGGTCAGGAACATCCTTCAACAGGATTTTCGCCCCGTCCTTCTGCCTGTGAAATGCCTCCGCCGCCTTCCGGACATTCTTTTCAATGATGTTATCTCCTAAGACCACGCAGATTGTGTCCCCGGCTGCGAAAAACTCGGCCAAACCAAGGGCCTCAGCAATTCCCCCCTCTCCCTCCTGATAGGTGTAGTTGATGTGCCTGAGGCCAAACTCCTTTCCATTTCCCAATAACCTTAGAAAATCCCCGGCATTATTTCCACCGGTGACGATGAGAATGTCGTCGATCCCCGCATTAATGAGGGTCTGAATCGGGTAATAGATCATCGGTTTGTTATAGACCGGTAGGAGATGTTTATTGGTCACCTTTGTCAGTGGATAGAGTCGAGTTCCTAACCCTCCCGCCAAAATGATTCCTTTCATTTCCCATTCCTCCTGCCCATCTGTGATCATCAGAGGGGTCTTAAAAAATCATTTGATAGGCCTTACGACCCAACGCCCCTAAATTCAGAAGGCTCAAATAGACCTTAACTTTCAACTCCTTCTCCTGGGTTCCCGTTGGAGATTGACCCCAATCTTCCACAATCAAACTCAGAGTCCAGCACTGTGCCCGATATTCTGCCCCGTAGAAGCTAGCCACCCTCCAATGGTTTAGCAGGTCATAGCGAAAGGCCCCGAAAATGTACAGGGGCGAAATGGTCCTGATGCGAGCATCGAGATTGATTGCGTGCACTCTGTTCAGGGGTGGCTCCTTGGTATATCGATATTGGACTTGGATGGCATCGTCTCTTCGATCTTTGGCAGTTAACAGGATATTGAAGACATCAAAACTTCCTTGGTAAGGATTGAATTCCACATTTCCTTGCGCTGAAATGTAGGGGCTGAAATTCCACCAGACTTCTGCTTGGATATTCGAGAAGGATCTCTCTTTCCCTTCCGAATCCAGATAGGGATCTCCCAGGCTGTAACTTTGGAAGATGAGTAACCTGGCATATTCATACGGCCCGGAGGTCGCTGTTTCTTTCTTAGGCCTCCCCACAAGGGTTTGGGTGATCCCATAGCTGATCTCATTCACATAGGGGACCCTGTCCACTTCATCAAAAACGGGAAGACGGATCTGATTCACCCGGGGGCTATAACGGTAACTGACAATCGGTTCAATCCGATGCATCCATTTCGCCACGTTAAAAAGGTTGGATATTTTGGAAGATGTTTTTGCATCATAGACCCGGTAAAACTCTACGGATGTTTGGAATCCAGTCTCAAGGGTTTCCCTCGACTCCCATCCTTTAAGTGTCCCTGTGGGATCATCGTAAGAATAGTAGAAAGTTTCTCTTAGCCCGAGATAGGGATTCAGCTTCAATACTTTGAAGAGCCGCGTGGGATAGGAGACAATGGGAAAGATGTCTCCTCGGTGTGCCTTCACCCCATCCTCACGCCAGAAGTGGGTGTAGGAAGTGCTGAATTCATAGAATACGGGCGTTTTAAAAAGGGACTGGGGAAGAGCATAAAAACCGGTCTTTGGAAGCTTCTGAAGAGTTGGGTCATTAGAGTCTAGGGTTAGATCGTCATACACCTCAGCATCGATCAAGAAACTGAATTCATCCCAGTTCTTCCCTCCGAAGAGAACCGATCTCAACAGTCTCAAACTCCTCGCATCAATCTTTGCCCCCCTGGGGATGATATCATCAAAATCCTGAAGGTATTGATTATCGCTCACACGATTGATCCTCCCCTTGAGGTAGAAATCGTAGGGAAATGTCTGTTGATGGTCGATAAAAAAAGCGTACCGGTTCTTATCAACGACACGATCATTGATGAAATAGAACTGGGCTTCCCCTTTCGTTTCTCGTGTGAACGCATAACGGTACTCCAGGCCCTCTTGAAACCCTCTGTCTCCTAAATAATTCAAATAGACTGTTGCGTCCATGTCTTTTCTCATCGCCCAGTAAAAAGCAGTCCTTACTTCAGGACCATACTTACTGGAATACCCAAACTCAGGAAAGAGAAAGCCAGTCTTTCGTTCACCCGTCACCGGAATGTAGCCGATGGGGAAATAGAGAATGGGAATGCCCTCGACATAGAAGGTCGGCCCTTTCACAATCCCATACCCAGTCAACTCTACGTCCAACTCTTTAACAGTGAATTTCCAGGGCGGCCGTTCCCCATCGCAAGTCGTTAAGGACCCATCCCGGATGCGATAATGATTTTCCCCAAGCCTCTCCACTTCTCGGCCCGTGATATGAAAATTTTGGTCCTTCAAGAAAATTTTGGCCTGATAGATTTTCCCACCCTGGGTATTCAAGTTAATTTCCAGACGTTCGCATTCAATGACATCTTCTCCCTCTCTTACGATGACATTCCCCCAGGCCATCAACTCCTTGGACGCCACGGTCAGTTGAGCGTGATCGGCTTGGAGGGAGAGGGTCCCCCGTGTGATGATAACGCCACCATGGGCATGATAGATGTCTTTTTCTCGATCGTAGATCAGCTGGTCTGCTTCGATCTCCACCGGTCCTTCGGCTTCAATCTTAATCTCTACCTTCGTCACGCCCATCTTCGCATGGGAGGGAAAGGGAGAGAAATAATCAAGAATGAAGAGAACGGGAAAGAGGATCAGAATAAACCAATGATCTCTCAACATCTCTCCTTGGGACGAAAATAGGCCCGCGCCTCACCCACGGTATAGAGGGATCCGGTGACGCAGAGGAGGTCATCATCCCGGGTTAAGGAGAGACCCTGCTCGATCGCGTTTTCGAGACCTTCTACGATCTCAGCTTTTTTCCCATCCTTTCCCAATGCTTTCAGGAGGTGGGCTGGAGGTGCTGCCCGGTCCGTATGGGGACGGGTGAGAATGAGATGGTGGGCCAGAGGGGCGAGAAGATGAAGAATGGATTTGATGTCTTTGTCCTTCATGACACCTAGGATGAGGTTGAGGTGGCGATATTGAAACTCCTTTTCCATAGACTCCTTTAAGGCAAGGACTCCAGCTGGATTATGGGCGCCGTCCAACACCACCCTGGGAGAAGAGCAGACGATTTCCAATCTTCCAGGCCATTCGACTTCCTTTAACGCTTCGATCATAGCATCATTCGATACGGAGTATCCTAAATCGTCTAAAACCTCCATAGCTCCAAGAGCGGTCGTGGCGTTGACGATTTGATGAGGCCCTCCCAGATTCAGAGAGATATTCCATAACTTCCGGTGGAGGCCTTGGTAGTCGAAATTCTGTTCCCCGTTCTGTACATATAGAAAATCCCTTCCAACCCGGTAGCAAGCAGATCCTTTCTCACGGCAAATCTTCGAAAAAAGACGAAGCACCTGAGGCTGAGTGGCTGCCGTGATCAGGGGACGACCCTTTTTGATGATGCCCGCCTTTTCGCCAGCAATCTTTAAGAGACTTCGGCCCAATTGCTCTTCATGATCTTTTGCAATATTGGTAATGACGGACAGAATGGGATCAATGACATTGGTCGAATCGAGCCTTCCTCCCAACCCCACCTCCAAAACAGCCAAGTCTACCATCTTCTGCTTGAAATAGAGAAAGGCCATCGCCGTCGTAAAATCGAAGAACGTGAAGGGAGGCGTGACACCGGCCTCATCAATCCTCTCTTTCATCCACCCGACCAATTCAGCCACCTCCTCCTGCTCCATTTCCTTCCCGTTGATCTTGATCCGCTCAGTGAATCGGATGAGATGAGGGGAAGTGTAGAGCCCCGTTCGATAGCCTTCTTTCTGGAGGATAGAGGCCATCATCGCCGCCGTCGACCCCTTCCCGTTTGTCCCTCCAACATGGATGGCTTCAATCTCCCGGTGGGGATTCCCGATGGCCTCCAGAATCCCTTCCACCTTGGTCAGGCCAAAAATCATTCCGAATTTCTCAAGACGGTAGAGGTAGTCGAGCGACTGCTGATATCCATTTTGGCTCATAGAGAGATTATTTCTTTTGACCATCTTGCGCGAGCATCTTTAGCAGAGAGGCGAGAGTATGTTGGAGGTCCTTCCGCTCTACAATGAGGTCGACCATCCCGTGTTCCAGAAGGTATTCGGCCCGCTGAAACCCCTCCGGGAGTTCTTCCCGAATGGTCTCCTTAATCACCCTTGGTCCAGCAAATCCGATCATAGCCTTCGGTTCGGCGATGATGACATCCCCGAGCATGCCAATGCTGGCCGAAACCCCACCCGTCGTAGGATCGGTCAGGACAGAGATGTAAGGAAGCCCTGCCTCATGAAGTTTTGCAAGGGCTGCGCTCGTTTTAGCCATCTGCATCAGGGAGAGGATTCCCTCCTGCATCCTTGCCCCTCCAGAGGCACAGAAGATCACCACACCCACTCTCCTTTCAATGGCCCGTTCGATCAGACGGGTGACCTTCTCGCCCACCACTGATCCTAAACTCCCGCCCATAAAATTGAATTCAAAAATACCGAGCATAGCGGGCTGGCCTTCGATCTTGGCCTCTCCACAGAGGATGGCATCCTTTTGTCCGGTGGCTTCTTCAGACTCTTTGAGCCGATGGGGATACCGCTTCGAATCTTTGAACTCCAGGGGGTCAGCAGAGGCGAGATGAGCATCATATTCTAGGAAGGTACCGGGATCGGCCAACCATTCGATTCTTCTTCTGGCAGGGATTTGAAAGTGGTAATTACATTTTGGACAGACTTGAAAATTTCGCTCGATGACCTTTCGGTAAATGATCTCATTACAGGAGTTGCATTTGGTCCAGAGATCTTCGGAGATTCTCAGTTCCCCGCGCCTCTCTTTCCTCTCCTTCTCCTCCTCTTCTTCTTTCTTCTTAAACCAGGTCATTGTTTCCGATTCCCTTCCTATATGAGTAAAATAACCTAACAAAAAGAAGGCGAGATGTCAATTCATCATCTTCCCTTATGACTTTACGAATCGCAGAGTTAGGCCAATTGAATCTCTCCTTCCCCCATGCTATTTTTAAGTGATGACTGAAAGCGTGCGGGCCAGAATTGACGCCATGGCCTTTAAGGGTTACGGAGTGTCCCGGATTGATGGCAAAGTGGTCTTCATCCCCTATGCGGCCGCTGGGGACGAAGCATGGGTGAAAATCGTTGAGGAGAAAAAGACCTACGCCATGGGAAGACTGGTAGAGATCCTTGTGCCATCCCCGTGGAGAGTGAAACCTCCGTGCCCGTACTTCGGAAGATGCGGAGGCTGTCAATGGCAACATATCGATGGGGCACAACAGGTGGAACTGAAGAAAGAGATCCTAAAAGATCTCCTGATGAGATTAGGGGGTTTGAAGGAGATCCCATCGATCACTTTATTCCCTTCCCCTGATCCATATGATTACCGGACAAGGGTCCAGTTGAAGGTGAGGGGAGAAAGGCTGGGATATTTCCGGGAGAGATCCCATCAACTGGTCGATATTGAAGGGTGTCCCATTGCCCATCCCTTAGTGAATGAGATCATTCAATTGCTTCGAAAACAGATGACCTCCTTCCCCTCCATCGAGGAGATCGACATCAATGTTTCCCCGGAGGAAGGGAAAGGGGTTCTCATTTTTTATCCTCTGATCCCCACTCAAGGACGGGAAATGTCTTTGGAGGGGTTTCTTAAGGCCCATCCGATGGTCAAGGGCATCGTGATGAGAGGAGAAAGGGAAACGGCCCTTTTAGGCAAACCCCACCTCAGCTTCACCATCCCATTCAAACTCACCCTTCACACCTCTCCGGGAACTTTTTTCCAAGTCAATCTGAAACAGAATGAAAAACTGATTCAGAAGGTTCTAGAATTCTCGGGGGCAAAAAGGGATGAAAAAGCTCTTGACCTCTATTCGGGTGTGGGTAACTTTACGCTCCCAATAGCCACGGTCACCCAGGAGGTTTGGGGAGTCGAAGAAAACCGGGCGGCTGTGAATGATGCCAGGCGGAATGCGGAATTGAACGAGATCAAGAATTGTCATTTCATCCAAGGCAGGGTAGAAGAGGTTTTAAGAGACTGGAAGAGAAAAGAACCCGATCTTGTTATCCTGGACCCGCCGAGAGCGGGATGCAAAAGGATCCTCGATCAATTGGCTGGGTTGAAACCCAAAAGAATCGTTTATGTCTCCTGTGAACCCACTACCCTCGCGCGGGATCTTCGCCTTTTTTCTAAGAAAGGATATTTCCCGCACGAGCTCGCGCTCATCGATATGTTTCCACAGACCTATCATATGGAAGTCGTGGGATTACTGGAAGAAGGTTGAGGCTGAGGCTAAGGTTGAGAAAATCTTAATTTTAACCTCAACCCGAACCTAAACCTACCAAGCTTTACCTGAGCCTTTCTTAACCTTAGCCTTAGCCTTAGCCTTAACCTAAAGCTTCATCTTAAATGACTTTATTGAGCGGATATTCGATAATCCCCACCGCTCCTCGCTTCAGGAGTTTGGGGATGAGTTCCCGGACGACCTTTTCGGAGACCATCACCTCCACGGCAAACCAGTCGCTCTGAAAGAGGTTCGAAATCGTGGGGCCTGTAATGCTTGGAAGAATTTCGATCACGCTCTTCAAGTCATTGGCTGCGACATTCATTTTGAGCCCCACCATCCCCTCGGCCTTAAGAGCCCCCTGGAGGAGAAGGGAGATCTGTTCGATCTTTTCCCTTTTCCAGGGGTCTTGGTAAGCTTCTTTATTGGCAATGAGCTGGGTATTCGTCTTCATCAGTTCTTCCACAATGCGGAGACCGTTCGCCCGCAGGGTGCTTCCCGTCTCGGTCACCTCCACAATCGCATCGCACAACCCCTCAATGACCTTGCCTTCAGTGGCTCCCCAGGAGAATTCTACATCCACCTTGATCTTCCGTTCCGCAAAGTATCGCCGGGTGAAGTTCACCAACTCTGTGAACACCTTGCTCCCCTCCAGGTCTTTCAGCTTGCGGATGGGTGAGTCCTCCGCCACCACTAACACCCACCGGGCGGGTGCCGCACTCGTTTTGGAATAGACTAAATCCTGGATGACCACAACATCTGAACCATTTTCTAAAATCCAATCCTTCCCGGTGAGCCCCACATCCAGCGTCCCCATCTCCACGAATCGAGACATCTCCTGGGCCCTGACCAAAGTGCAGCGAATCTCATCATCATCCACGCTGGGGAAATAACTCCGGGAGCTCACTGAAATTCTCCAGCCTGACCTTCTAAACAGTTCAATGGTGGCATTCTCCAGGCTCCCTTTTGGAATTCCGATCTTCAGCATTTTCACTTTCCGTATACCTCCTTCGGATCAAAGACCTTTTTCCCTGAAAGGGTCCATCTATTCTTATCATACCGGTGATGGAAGCAACTCTGGAACCCCGTATGGCACGCTGCCCCTCCAATTTGATCGACTTTTAGAAGAAGCGTGTCCCCGTCGCAATCGAGATAGATTTCTTTGATCTCCTGAAAATGGCCTGAGGTTTCTCCTTTGATCCAGAGTTTCTTCCGGGACCTCGACCAGAAAGACGCCCTTTTCGTCCTCAGCGTCTCCTCCCATGCCTCCTGATTCATATAGCCTAACATGAGCACCTCATGGGTCGAGGCATCCTGAATAATTACCGGAATGAGCCCATCCCCTTTTTTAAAATCGATCTCGATCACGTTTGCTCCCTTGAGAAGTTCGGAGTAGTTTAGTTCGGAGTTCGGAGAATTTAATTGTTGAGCTCCGAACTCTGAACTCCGAACTCATGACTGTTGTTCTGCGAGTAGCTTCGCCATCTGGGCTGCATTTTTGGCGGCCGACCCAGAATAGCAATTATTGAAAAAGACTAAAGTTTTTGCTGTCTTTTGAGAAATATCCCTGATGTCCGGAACGAACTCTTTCAGCTCCTCCTCATTGTAAAGGTAGTCATAACGTACCTTGATCGGGACGTTGAACCAGTTCGGATTCCGGCCATGAAGCCGGAAGTAGCCGATATCTGAAGTGGCTTTCGGAAGGTAAGGCATTAACTTGGATATTTTCGGCTCATCCACAATACAAAATCCAACGCCATTCTTCTCCAAAAATGCAAAGGTCCCTTCTTTCAGCCAGCTTTGGTTCCGGAATTCATAGACCAGCGGGATGTCCTCCATCTCTGCTTTGAATCTTTCAAGATAATCGAAATTTTCTCGGTTGGGAAAGAACCCATAAGGGAACTGGGCAAGGACACAGGTTAACTTCCCATCCCCGATCAGCGGGGCAAGGCTATATTTGAACTTTTTAAAGGTCTCCTGATTATCGATCATGGCACCTGTCCCTTTGTCTCGAATCTCATGGGTCATTCCTTTGAAGGCCTTCACAACAAATTCAAATTCTTTCGATGTCTTCTTGGACATGGCCTCAAAACTTTTCTGAGAGGGAAGCGTATAATATGTAAAATTGACCTCCAGGGCGTTAAAGCCAAGATTTTTTTCGTAGAAGGGTAACATCTCTCTTTCGCCAAGCCCCATCGGGTAAACCGTCCCCTTCCAATCCGGAAATGAAAACCCACTCGTTCCAATCTTGATCATCTCTCTCCTGTCACAGCCATTCCCTTGTCCTACCAGAGGAAAGGGAGGAGGGAAATAACTTCTCGCTCCTTGTTTTCTTGTACACTCTATTAGAATATTTAAACACATTACAGGGAATTATTCAAAACATAGTCAAGCAACGGAGGAACCTCGACAGGGGTCTTGCGAAGCGACAAACCCTGGGTTAAAAGATGGACATGGTGAAAAACATGCATCACCTTCTTTTCGGGTTTCTTGTTCTTTTCTCTCTCATTTTTCCTGCTGGGACGAACCCAGGGCAATGTCAGGAAAAACCAGTAAAAGAAAGAATAGTCTCAACGTTCACTGGCAAAGTTCCACGAGAATGGGGAGAAAGGGTAACGGGTGTGAAAACGAGGCTGAACACGGATCAGAAAGTAATCGCCCTCACCTTTGACGCCTGCGGGGGTCCGAAGAGGAGTGGGTATCATGCCAAACTGATCGAATGCCTGAGAAGTGAAAAGATTCCCGCCACCCTATTTATCAGTGGCAGGTGGATGGATGCAAATCGAGAGAGACTCAAGGACTTGGCAAAGGAACCCCTCTTCGAACTTCAAAATCACGGATTAAACCACAAGCCCATCTCTGTCAACGGCCGTTCTGCCTACGGGATAGAGGGAACGAAGAGTGTGGCTGAGATCTTTGATGAAATTGAAGGAAATGCTATCAAAATTCAAACCCTGACCGGCCGGAGACCAACATATTACCGACCCGGGACAGCCTACAGTGATGAGATCGGTGTAAAAATAGCCAATGCTTTAGGGTATGATGTGGTTAATTTTACTGTTCGTGGAGATATGGGTGCCACCTCATTAAAGAATCAGGTGAAACAGGCTTTGCTCAACGCCCGCCCTTCTTCAATCATCGTCATGCACATGAACCATCCTGAAGGGGAGACAGCCGAGGGATTGATGGAAGCCATCCCAGAATTGAAAAAGCGGGGATTTAGATTCGCTAAGCTGTCAGAATATGACTTGAAGTAATGGGAAAATCCTGTTCCAGTCGTTCATGGGCTTCAATGATCCAGCACCAGTATGTCTCCGGTTCTACGGACACCCGCTTTCCGTCTAGTGTATACTCTGCCCTTTGCATTACCAGAAATCTTTTTCCATTTGCCTGTGCCGCATAGGAAATTCCAGGTACCGATTTCAAGGATCGCATCTCCATTGGCCTCCAGGTTATGGAAGATAGATTTCGAGCCATTTTTTTCAAGTCACTGTAACTCTTGAGTCATGGGTATAAATTCCATCTTCCCGGCACGGATATCTCCGAAAATCTTAGAATGCGGATTGCGTTGATATCCGACATGGAGGGGAACGTTCGCCGAGAGAATGCAGTCGCGAAAGGGTTAGGGGAGGGACTTTAATTAAATGGGCAGGCGAAGGTTTCCGCCCTAAGATTTTCTCCAACATCCCTGCCGGTCCTATTCCGTGCCTGAGATTGAGGGATTACAAGCCACGATGATTTTCTCTTGAGTCTATCGAAAGAATAACCTATAGTATTTAGAGTAATGAAAAACGTGAATCTATCCTCTCCCAAGAATGCTGTCATGTTCGAGTTTCATATCTCACGGAAGGCACGGGACCTCTATCAATTTGACGATACCCTCTTTGCCCTCAGTGGAAATGTCGTTCTTCTCAACTTCCATGCTGCCCGGGTCTTTGCCCAGAAGATGAATGAAAAACGGGACCTGGTCAATTTCCCCGAGCAGGCTGTCCGGGCCGGGCAGATCAATGCCATGGGGTTAGTTGACGAAATCCTCCATTACATCGCCGGGTTGTACCGGGATGAAAAGAATCCTGAGGTCATGAAGCGAGCACTGGATTGGCTCCATGAAAAATTTGGGAAAAAGGCCGTGGATGAAACCTTACTCAAATTTGCTGATGAATTCCCGACCGTTGCTCTCTACCGCCGGAAAATTGATCTCCAGGACTACCTGGAGGGTGAAACAGAAGGAGTTCCCCATCGCCAGATCATCCTGGAAGAGATGCTCATGCTCTGGCTTGCCAACCTAAATCATGCCTTCTCTCCCTTTATCGAAGTCTTCGATGATTCCAACCTTGAAAGAGAGACCTCCTACCTTAAGATGATGGAGGGTCTTCATACTTTCTTCAGCACCCAGCCCTTTTTTGGTCCGGAATATCAAAATGTCGTCGACATGCTAAGAAGCCCGGCGGTTGCTGTTCCACACTCCCTGACGGGGCAGTTGGAATACATACGTGAAAAATGGGGCTTCATGCTGGGAAAATACTTCTATCGATTGCTCAGCAGTCTCGATCTGATCAAGGAAGAGGAGATTGCCGAGTTACGACGGTGGGCTTTTTGGGGCCGTGCCCCTGTCCCCATCTATGAATATATAGGACTGGAAGCGGAACCAGAGCGCTTTAGCCGCGACCTTGATTGGATGCCCAGGTTGGTCCTGATCGCCAAGAATATCTATGTATGGTTGGATCAACTCTCTAAGAAATATCAACGCCCCATCCATCGGTTGGACCAAATCCCTGATGAGGAACTCGATCTCGTGGGACGCTGGGGTTTTTCCGGTCTGTGGCTGATCGGAGTCTGGGAACGGAGCCAGGCCTCAAGGAGCATTAAACAGATGCTGGGCAGTCCTGAGGCCGTCGCCTCAGCCTATTCGCTCTTCGACTATCGGATCGCTCATGACCTGGGTGGGGAAGAAGCCTTCCAGAATTTGAAGGATCGTGCCTGGAAGCGAGGCCTTCGTATGGCCAGCGATATGGTCCCTAATCATGTGGGGATTGATTCGCGATGGGTCATCGAACATCCCGACTGGTTCATCTCCTTGGAGTACAGCCCATTTCCCTCCTATCGTTTCAATGGACCGGATGTCTCCTGGCACGGAGAGGTGGGCCTTTATCTTGAAGATCACTATTTTGACCGAAGTGATGCGGCGGTCGTCTTCAAGCGGGTGGACCGCCGGGACTGGAAAGAGAGATATATCTACCATGGCAACGATGGAACGCACATGCCCTGGAATGACACAGCTCAATTAAATTACCTAAACCCCGACGTGAGGGAGGCTGTCATCCAGACCATCCTTCATGTCGCACGAAAATTCCCTATCATTCGTTTCGATGCCGCCATGACCTTGACCAAGAGGCACTATCAGCGCCTGTGGTTCCCTGAACCGGGAACGGGCGGTGCCATTCCATCCCGAGCGGAACACGGTATGACGAAAGGGGAGTTCAATCGTTCCATGCCTGATGAATTCTGGCGCCAGGTGGTGGACCGCGTCGCTCAGGAGGCTCCTGAGACGTTACTTCTGGCTGAGGCCTTCTGGTTACTGGAAGGCTATTTTGTCCGGACCCTTGGAATGCACCGGGTTTATAACAGTGCTTTCATGAATATGCTGAAGGATGAGGAAAATTCTAAATACCGGAGTGTGATGAAGAACACCCTAGAATTCAATCCCGAGGTGCTCAAACGGTTTGTCAACTTCATGAGCAACCCGGATGAAGAGACAGCCTTGTTCCAATTTGGCAAGGGGGATAAATATTTCGGTGTGTGTACGATGATGGTGACCATGCCGGGGCTTCCCATGTTTGCTCACGGTCAGATCGAAGGATTTGCTGAAAAGTACGGGATGGAATACCGTTATGCCAAATGGAACGAGGAGCCAGACTGGGATTTCATCAGAAGACATGAACGGGAAATCTTTCCCCTCGTGAAGCGCCGTCACCTCTTTGCGGAGGTTCAGAATTTCCTTCTTTATGATTTCTATGCCCCTGAAGGATATGTGAACGAAGATGTCTTCGCCTACTCTAATCGGTCGGGGGGGGAGCGCACTTTGGTGATCTACCATAATAAATACGCCTCGGCCCGGGGGTGGGTGAGAACGTCTGCAGCCTATTCGATCAAAGCGGGAGAGGGGGAGGAGCGCCGATTGGTTCAAAAGACGATGGGAGAAGGTCTTGGATTGACTCCGGAAGACGCTACTTTCACGTTATTCCGGGACCAGGTGACCGGTCTTGAGTATATTCGAAAGAGCAGGGAGCTGTGTGAAAAAGGGTTATATGTCGAACTGGGCGCATACAAGTATCATGTCTTCGCGGATTTTAGGGAAGTCCGGGACAACCAGTGGCAACAGTATGCTCACATTGCAGGCTACTTGAACGGAAGGGGGGCACCCAGTGTCGAAGATGTCTTCAAGGAAATATTACTCCAACCTGTCCAGCACGCTTTTGAAGAATTGATCAATCCGGATCTATTTCGCCGGTTGACAGAGGCACGCGTCTTTCGGGCGGAGGCCAAACCAGACCAGGCAATCATGGAAGAGATAGAGCAGAAGATGGTCAATTTACTTCTGGAGGCCAAAAAATTCAGCTCCGGTAGCGAGGATGAAAGAACCATTGCCAACGAGGTCAGACAAAAACTGGAGGCTATTCTGCGCTTACCTGCTATTTCCATTCGAGCCCCTTGGGTCGATGTAAAAGAAGCTGTGAAGGAGAAATTAGCGGATCACCTGATACCCTGGGGAACTTTATTGAGTTGGCTATTTGTCCATGCTCTTGGGAAAGTGGTCCATCAGAAAGATTTTCCAGAATTGAGCCGTAGCTGGATCGATGAATGGAGGCTAGGAAAAACCATCGTCCGCGTATTACAGGATTTAGGGATAGAGGAAGAAGCGGCCTGGAGAGCGGTGGTCTTGGTTAAATTGATGACCAGTTACCATAGATGGTTTGGGGAAAAAAGGGCTTACCCGCTTGTAGAGTCACTACTGAAAGATAATGAAGTTCAACAATTCTTGCAGATTAATCGATATAATGACATTCTCTGGTTTAACAGGGAAGCGTTCGATGACCTCCTCGGGTGGTTGATGGTGATGGGAGCAGCAGAAATCAGTTCTCCCCCCCAACGTCCTGCCCGTCAGATTGCAAAAGATCTGGAGGATTGCAACGGAATGATTCAGAGACTGAAGGAAGCCGCAAAGAAGTCGGCTTGTCAAGTCGAAAAATTACTGGAGATACTACGACAGTGAAACACTCCTTTGCGTTCTTTGTGAAAGTCAGCATTTGACTATAAAGATATTGTGAATCTCCCCGGCCACCCCGTTAGGACGGGGCAGGCACGACGGGGCTTCCCGGCAAGGTAATCTCATTTTGTATTGTGCCCCTTAACCCCGTCTTCAGGGCGGGGCTTGCGAGGCACGTTCCGGCCAAATTTAGTGTGGACTCCTTCCTCAATCAATGAAACGCCACTCTCCCCTTCCAATCCAGACTAGATATCTTCAGTTTAGGCAAAGTTCAGGTCTTGGCAAGATATCCGCGCATTTAGCGCTCCCAATACATTAGGCTTTTGCTTATGGACTTCTTCTTCCTGAAAAAGTTATTTCTGAAGTCCACACTGCACCCCAATACTGCAAATCAATCGGCAGGGGACCGAGGATTGAAAACTTGGTCTTCACAGGATAAAATGAAGAAAATTTCTCTTCATCTCATACAACATCTGAGGTCCAAAAGAGGCTCTGCATCTAAGTTAATTAAGAACGTCCATGGTGTGGGGTATAAGCTGGAAGAATGAAAAGGTCTTTTTTTAGTAAGATTTTCGTCGGCTATCTTCTTATCATCTTCGCTCTATCATCCTTAATCCTTGTCTTGTCCTTGAATACAATAAGTGAGTTCTACCGCGACACGCTTGCAGACCACTTGAAAACCCTTGCCTATACGCTGAACTCAGAGGTAGTACAATTATTGGACACGGGTCGTGGTAACCAGCTGGATGGATTTATAAAAAACTTGGGAAGTAAGATTCACACACGTGTTACTATCATCGCCACGGATGGCACTGTCCTGGCGGATTCTGAGCAAAATATCCAATTGATGGAGAATCATAGCCACAGACCTGAGGTGTTCGAAGCGCTTCAAGGCAAAATAGGGAGGTCGATTCGATTTAGCAGTACGGTCAAAAGGGACATGCTCTATGTTGCGGTCCCAATAGAAAAAGATGGCAAAATCACTGGGGTAATCCGTACGAGCCTTTTCCTCAGCAACATCGACAACCTGCTAACCAAGCTCAACTATCGTGTAGCAGGGATCGGCTTGGGCATTGTCTTGATTGCTCTCCTCGCGGCATACCTCATTTCTAGGAGCGTCGTCCGGCCGATCAAACATCTAACATCAGCAGCAAGGAAGGTTGCTTCAGGAGACTTCAGTGCTCGTGTTTTTCTGAAGACCAAAGACGAATTGAGGGGACTGGCTGACAGTTTCAACCGAATGAATGAAGAAATGGAAAAAATGTTTTTGGAGCTCAGCCAACAAAAGGACGAACTGAAGAGCATTATTGACTCTCTTCAAGAGGGCCTCCTCGTTTTGGACAAAGAGGGCAGGGTAATCCGTAGCAATGAGAGCCTCCAGAGGATCGTAGGGAACCAGGCTGTGGAAGGGAAGCTTTACTGGGAGATCATAAGAAATCCTCGATTGACAGAGTTGTTGAAAAACGCAGGTGACAAAAAAGGGAAATTCGTGGAAGAGCTCACTATTGGAAACAGAGTTTTCATGTGCAGCGGTGCCCCTCTTGAAGGAGGGGAGGGCATAGTCTCCGTCTTCTACGACATCACCGAGATCAAGAATGTTGAAAGGGTCAAGAAGGATTTTGTGAGTAATGTCTCTCATGAACTTCGAACTCCTCTAACGTCTATAAAGGGCTATGCAGAAACGCTAAGGAATGAAGTCGGCACCGTAACAGGCAAAAAATACCTTGAGACCATTGAGAGGAATACCGACAGGCTTATCAACATTGTCAACGACCTACTGTTGCTCTCCAACTTGGAAGAAAAAGCAAACCTTGAACTGGAGGATATCGATTTACGCGGTTTTTCGGAGAATGTTATCAGAATATTCGATCAGCGCCTGAAGGACAAGCAGCTTTCCTTGGTTATAGATGTGAAAGAAAAATTGCCACCAATCAAAGCCGACCGCTTTAAGTTAGAGCAAATGCTGGTAAACCTTCTCGATAATGCAGTGAAATATACTGATCGCGGGGAAATTACCTTATCCCTGGATATTCACGAAAAAAAAGTATGCATTCAGGTCAGGGATACGGGCATCGGGATACCCAAGGATGACATTTCCCGTATCTTCGAACGATTCTATGTCGTCGACAAATCGCGATCAAGAAGGTCTGGCGGCACAGGGCTCGGTCTTTCTATAGTAAAACATATCGTGCTCCTTCATCACGGGACAATCGATATCGAGAGCACTCTCGGCAAGGGCACTTTGGTAACGGTTATTCTTCCTACGGATCTATCTGCATCGTGACATTGTCTTTGCTTTTCTTATTCTCCTTTGACCAACTTGCCCTCAGGTAAACCCTCAAAATGTCAGAATTAACAATAAATTAACAAATTATTCATCTTACTTAAATTATGATATGATTAGTTTCAGCTATTAAAATGCTTAACAGGAGGTGTTGTCTATAGAAAGTATACTTGTTGTAGAGGACGAAGAGGACATTGTTGATCTGATACAGTATCACCTTAAACAATCCGGTTTTTCTGTGATCACGGCCCTGGATGGGCCTTCAGGGTTAGAACTGGCCAGAAAGAAACGGCCAGGTCTTGTTATTCTGGACCTGATGCTTCCAGGAATGGATGGAAAAGATGTTTGCAGGGCACTCAAGTCAAACGCTCTGACACAATCGATTCCGATCCTCATGCTCACTGCAAAAACCGAGGAGGTGGATCGGGTGATCGGTTTTGAGTTGGGTGCGGATGATTATGTGACCAAGCCCTTTAGCCCAAGGGAATTGGTCTTAAGGGTGAAGGCCATCCTCCGGAGAAGGGAAGCTCCTGCGAAAAGGGAGAAAACAATCCAGATCAGTGATCTCCTGATCGATATCGATCGTCATCAAGTATCTCTTAAAAAAAAGCCTGTTCAATTGACCTCGACTGAATTTAAGCTCTTGGTGGAGTTGGTTTCGAATAGAGGCCGCGTCCAAACCCGCGAAAGGCTCCTGGATAAAGTCTGGGGATACACTTATGAAGGATATGGAAGGACCGTGGATACGCATATCCGTCGATTAAGAGAAAAACTGGGGTCCTTGGGGGATTTCATTGAAACCATACGGGGAGTCGGATATCGATTCCGAGAGGAACAAGAGTAAAACTTTGACTTCAGTGGAGATGGCTGGTTCTCTCTGTATTGGGTCTCATCTTTTTCTCGTAGTCCAAGGATATTTCCTTAACTCTCTCAAAAAATCGTTCCCCCTTCCTTCACTGGTGAGTCTCATCATCATTTTCCCTCTGCCCTAGATTCACCTTCCTCTTGAGTCTTCGAGTAATTCCCTCCATACCCGTTTTTTCCACGCATTGTCACGAAAATTTCACAATTCTGACATCATTTTGTCAAATTCACCAGTTAGTCTTTGGGTGACGATGCAATGGCTCTTAGCTGACCTTCACATTCATTCCACCTTCAGCGACGGAACGATCCGGATCGAGGAGATCATCAAAATATATGGAGAAGCCGGTTTCGACGTAATCGCCATCACCGACCATCTCTTCGATACACAGTCTCCTATAAGCCTCAGACTCCGGGAGGAAGGAAAATCGGTAAGGGATGTAGAGGCCTATTTTCGTAAGATCGAAGAGGTCTCCCTTTGGGCCAAAGAGTCCTATGATCTCCTGGTCATCCCTGGTCTTGAGATCTGTAACCTTCCCGAAGATTACCACATTCTTGGTATCGATTTAAAGGAACCCCTCAATCCTAACCAGGACGCAACGGGTGTGATCAATGAAATACATCGCCAAGGAGGTCTGGCGATTGCCTCTCATCCGCAGCTAAAACTTTCCTATTTCCTTAAAGGGGATAACGAGTCGATCCAGCGCCATCCTCTCCATTTATGGAAGCATCGCGAAAAGTATGTGGATAAGATCGACGCCTGGGAGATTGCCAACCGCGATGATCTCTTTGGAATTGTGAGCCTGGAAGGTCTCACTTATGTCGCAAACTCCGATTTTCATGATCGCGAACATCTCAGCTCCTGGAAATCACTCATTTTCGCCGAAAAAGACAAGGAGGCCGTCAAAAAAGCCATTTCAGAAAGGAAGTTATCCCTTTTCTTCTTCAGCACAAATGAGGCGAAAAAGGAACTTCCCACACTTCAGATTCCCAAGGAAAACGACGAATCTTCGGGCGGATCGGTACAGACTGGCAGAGAAAAGATACTCATTGTCGATGATGAGGAAGATCTTGTCGATTTGCTCGCTTATAACCTGAAAGGAAAAGGATACCAGGCTCTAAAGGCCTACAACGGTTTTGAAGCCTGGGAAAAGATCCAATCCGAAACGCCCGAAGTAATGATCCTTGATCTGATGATGCCGGAGCTTGATGGTTGGGAACTCTGCCAGATCATACGCCGACATGATAACGAAGCGATCAGAGGAATAAGCATATTAATGTTGTCTGCGAGGGCCATGCCGGAGGATAGGGTTCATGGTCTTCAGATTGGCGCCGACGATTATCTCACCAAGCCCTTCTCCATCAATGAATTGATTCTGAGAATCGAGAAGCTCATCGAGAAGAGAAAAGCTGTGGGTAATTTAAAGGGAGAGATGGAACTTCTCCGTTCTACGTCTAGGGAGAAGGAATTAAGCCTTAGAAAGGTTGTTCACGATCTTAAGAACCCATTGATCTCAATGGGGGCTTCCGCAAAGAGGATGCTCCGAAGGAACCAGACAGAGGAGGACCTGAACATTCTCGGAATCATCTATGACAACAGTTTACGTTTGACTCAATGGATTGACGAAGCTTTGCTGCCAGTAGGGCTTTCCTCACAGAGAATCAAAGAAGAGATGAAACCTGTTTCAATCCAGTGGGTGGTCGAGCGGGCGGTTCGTTCTATGAAAGATGCAGCAGCTGAAAAGAGAATTGAAATGCATTTTTCGGCTTCGTCCCTCACTCCTTCTATCCCTTGCCATGAAGACTGGATACTCCGGGCCATCGAGAATCTCCTTGGCAACGCTTTAAAATACTCCTGGGAAGGAGGAAAAGTAGAGGTAAAGGTAACATCCTATCTAGAAAGAAAAGAGCAGGGAGTTGTTGAGATATCCATAAAAGACACGGGAATTGGAATTTTGGAAGAGGAGATCGGAAGAATTTTCGAACCGTTCTTTAGGGGGAAAAACGCCAGGACAGAACCCGGAATCGGTCTGGGACTTTCCTTTGTTAAAGAAGTTGTGGAATGGCATGGAGGAAAGGTGTTGGTCCTGAGCGAACACCAAAAAGGGAGCACATTTTCGATTCTGCTACCCGTGAAAAATCCAAATGAGCAGGCTGTCAAGGGAGTTTGAAGGGAGGTGAGCAAAATTTAACACAAATTTCAAAAAGCTGTAACACAAATGTAACAAAAGAAAAGTAAACTAAACATTGTTAAAAGGAGGAAACAAAAAATGAAGAAAAAGAGTTTAGTGTTAAGTCTAGTTTTGGGTGTTATGTTGATGGCGGGTGTTTCTTATGGTGATGATCTTCGGATTGATGGTTCGACCACGGTTCTTCCCATTGCCCAGAGGGCTGCGGAAGTCTTTATGAAGAAACACCCCGACATGAGGGTTTTTGTGACCGGAAGCGGTTCTGGAACAGGGATTAAAGCTCTTATAGATGGTACAACTAACATCGCGACAAGCTCAAGGGAAGCGAAGGATAAGGAAATTTCAGACGCAAAGGCAAAGGGTGTAGCATTAACTCCTCATAAGATTGCTCTTGACGGGATTGTGCCCGTTGTTCATCCATCGATGAAAATAACCGATATTACGATGGATCAGCTCCGAGCCATCTACAACGGAAACATCAAGAGCTGGAAAGAACTGGGGGGATCTGATCGTCCGATTGCCGCCGTATCCAGGGATACAAGCTCCGGAACTTACGAAGTGTGGGAAGAGAAGGTCTTAAAGAAAGACCCTGTTCGGCCCGATGCGCTTCTTGTTGCATCCAACGGTCAGATGGTTCAAACGGTAGCCCAAAACCCTTATGCCATTGGTTATATCGGGATCGGCTACATGGACAAATCGGTCAAGGCGCTTCAAGTTAACGGGAAGGTGGCAACCGAAGCCAGTGTCCGGAATGGTTCTTGGCCCGTTGCGCGGCCTCTTTTCCTTTATAGCAATGGAAATCCGAAGGGAGTTGCGGGTAAGTTTGTTGACTTCCTTCTTTCAAAGGAAGGGCAAGCCATTGTGAAAGAAGTGAAGTATGTCAGCTTGAGGTAGACATCCTCGTTATCATAAGGGGGAGGAATCTTTATGGTTCCTTCCCCCTCTTAATTACTACCTTAGCCTCTGCAAACTACCACTCTCTGATTAAAGGACCTGTTAAAAATGAGATGGCAAACGAAGGAAAAAATGGTTGAAATAGGTATTAGCTCGATCGGTTTGGTGTCGGTGGTGGTCCTCCTGTTGATCGGTTTCTTTCTTTTCAAAGAGGCCTTTCAGATCTTTTATCAAGCTGGGTTTTTTAAAGTCATTTTAGGAGGAAGCTGGTACCCAACTTATGACCCTCCGAGGTTCGGGATGTTCCCTCTGATTGTCGGAACTCTCAGCGTCACGGCCTTGACGGCCTTGATCGCTATCCCTTTAGGCCTGGCAACAGCCATCTACATCGCCGAGCTCGCCAGTTTCAGGATGAAGGAAATTCTTAAGCCTTTAATTGAGATGTTGGCAAGTTTCCCGTCTGTCGTGTTGGGATTTTTTGGCATGGTGGTCATCGCTCCCATTCTGTCCAGCTGGCTTTCTCCGATGATCGCTGATCGACTTCCAGAAATCCTAAAAAATACTGGCCTTCCTTTCGTCTCGACGTACCTTGCGGACTTCTGTCACGACAAACTCTTTATCTCATCAGGTCTAAACATGTTCACGGCAGCCCTCATGCTCACGGTAAGGGCCATCCCGGTCATTTCCAGTATCGCGGAGGACGCCCTCACAGCGGTTCCACGAACTTATCGGGAGGCTTCCTACTCCGTTGGGGCAGGTCAGTGGCAGACGATTTGGAGAGTGGTCATCCCCAGTGCCATCTCTGGAATCAGTGTCGCCGTCATCCTTGGCATTGGAACCATCATTGGAGAGACCATGATTGTCCTCATGGTCGCTGGAGGAGCAGCTGTCATCCCACATTGGATTTTCGATGCAGTACGCCCTATGCCTTCTGCCATTGCGGCAGAGATGGCAGAGGCCGCGCATGGGAGTCTTCATTATCACGCCCTTTTCGGCGTGGGAGCTATCCTCTTCATGATTACATTAACACTAAGCCTCATTTCAGATTTTATATCGAAAAGATACAGGTCCGTTCGAATTGGAGAAAAAGTATGACCGAGGCAAAGAACACCTCTATCCCCATTGAAATGGAACACGATTTGAGCAGAGGGCTAGCTGCGGGAGCAACACCTTCTATTCCTTTCGAATTGGTTCATAAGAAGAAGTTCAACTTAAGAGAGGGTTTTTCCCTGACACTTGTCCGTACTCTCGGTCTAACCGGGGCAATCATTCTGATGGTCATCCTCGCCTTTGTCGTCTATCGCGGTGTCCAGGTCTTGAGCTGGGAATTCATCACCCAGTCCCCCATTGAATCAATGACAAAGGGAGGGATTTTCCCGGTCATCATGGGTACGGTATTCCTCACCCTCATCAGTATGATGATCGTAGTCCCGGTGGGGGTGGCGACAGCCATCTTTCTCGCAGAGTATTCAAAACCCGGATTTACCCTCAATGCAGTCAACATGTCGATTTACACCCTGGCAGGCGTGCCGTCTGTCGTTTACGGTCTCTTCGGTCTCTCGGTATTTGTAGTGACCTTCAATTTCGGCATGAGCCTGCTTGCAGGATCCATCACCTTGGCCATTATGATCCTTCCATATATTATCTCCACTTCGGAGGAGGCTATTAAAGCCGTGCCTTATAGCTTTCGCGAGGCATCATTGGCGTGCGGCACCACGAAATGGCAGACCATCCGGAAGATCGTACTTCCCACCGCCTTGCCCGGAATCTTGACAGGGGGGATCTTGGGAACTGCGAAAGTCTCTGGAGAAACGGCTCCGATCATGTTCACAGCAGCGGCATTTTTCACACCGGGCATTCCGAGATCGGTCTTCGAACCGGTCATGGCGCTTCCTTATCATATCTACGTTCTGGCCACGGCCGGAACCCATATTGAAAAAACAAGACCCATCCAATATGGAACCGCATTGACCCTGATCATACTGGTCTTAGGAATGAATTTGCTTGGAATTATCCTGAGGAGGAGGCAGAGGCTTAAGAAAGCATGGTAGAGGGTATGCAAAACAATGATGTGATCAAGACGAAAGACTTTTCGATTTTCTATGGAGACTTCAATGCCGTTAAGGATGTGACGCTCAATATCGAAGCCCATAAGGTCACGGCAATGATCGGACCCTCGGGATGTGGAAAGACGACCCTTCTCCGGTCCTTGAACCGGATGAACGATCTCATCGTCAATTGTCGAACCGAAGGTGAGGCTCTATTCCACGGCGTCGATATCAATGCAAACGATACGGATGTCATTGAATTAAGACGAAGGATTGGAATGGTTTTTCAAAAACCGAATCCATTTTCAAATTCCATTTACGAAAATGTGGCTTATGGACCAAAAGTCCGTGGCACCAAGAAGAAGAGCGAGCTGGACGAGATCGTCTATCATGCCCTCGTTCGAGCAGCCCTCTGGGATGAGGTGAAAGACAAACTGAACGAATCTGGTTTAAGTATCTCGGGGGGCCAGATGCAGCGCCTCTGCATCGCAAGATCGCTTGCACAGCAACCCGAAGTCCTCCTCTTTGACGAACCCACGTCGGCTTTGGACCCCATTGCGACCGCAAAGATAGAGGAATTGATCGTGAGCTTAAAGAAAACGGTAACCATTGTAATCGTAACCCATAACATGCAGCAGGCGGCGAGAATATCTGACTACACGGCATTTATGTATCTCGGCGAAATGGTCGAGTTCGGCATCACGGACAGGCTATTCGTTCACCCCGAGCATAAATTGACTGAGGAGTACATTACTGGACGCTTTGGCTAAAATAATGAGAGGGAATGACGATGGAGAAACAAACCCACTTCCAGAAGGAACTGGACGGACTGAAGGAGAATCTACTCAGGATGGCGATCCTGGTTGAAGAGGCTATCGGCAATGCTGTCCAGTCCCTGGTCAAAAGGGATTCGGACCTTGCCAAGAAGACCTTTGAGGGAGAGGAACAGATCAACGAGATGGAAATTGACATTGATGGTAAGTGCTTGAAACTTCTCGCTCTCATGCAACCTATGGCTGCGGATCTTCGGTTCATTACCTCCGCAATGAAAATTACTACGGACCTCGAACGGATGGGTGACCAGGCTGTCAATATCGCCGAGCGGGCGATTTCCTTAAACCAGGAGCCCCAACTCAAACCCTATATTGATATCCCCAGAATGGCCGAGATTACCCAATCCATGGTCAAAGACGTTCTCGACGCCTTTGTAAATGGGGACTCCAAGTTGGCACGCTCTGTTTGTGAGAGGGATGATATCGTTGATGGGTTGAATGACCAGGTCTTCCGGGAGCTCCTGACCTTTATGATGGCAGACCCACAGACGGTAACAAGGGCGGTCCACCTGATGATTGTGTGCCGTTGTCTGGAAAGAATTGGAGATCACGCTACAAACATTGCAGAAGATGTCATCTTTATGCTGGATGCACGTGTAATCAAGCACCATGCCGATGCTAAGGAAGAAAGCGAAAGGGAAAAAATCTCATGAGCAAAGCGAAGGTCCTATTTCTATGTACAGGCAATTCAGCCCGAAGTCAAATGGCTGAAGCCTTTCTTAAGAAATATGGAGGAGACAATTTTGATGCATACAGCGCTGGACTTGAGCCGAAAGACATTCATCCATATACTGAGCGTGTTATGGAGGAGATTGGAGTAAGTCTCAGCGGTCAGTACTCCAAACACGTCAAAGAATACATGGGTAAGGTGCACTTTGGATACTTGATTGCCGTCTGCGACGAAGCTGAAAAAAATTGTCCAACGGCATTTCCCAGTGTGAGCCAAAGAATCCACTGGTCATTTGAAGACCCTGCGGCCTTTGTGGGATCAGATGACGAAAAGCTGGCCAAATTTCGAGAAGTGAGGGACCGGATAGAACAACAAATCAAAGAGTGGCTGGAAAGGCAATAAGGAAAATAATATGTTTCATATTCTACTACCCATGGGGTAGATTGATGGTTAACGAAGTTTTCAGCGAGATTGAGATCCAAGCATCGGCCGAGTGTGTATGGCAAGTGTTAAGCGATTTTGCCAGTTATCCGGAGTGGAATCCCTTTATCCGACGAATTAGTGGCCAGCCGAAAGAAGGAACGCGGCTTAGAGTGTATATCGAGCCTCCGGGAACCAAAGGTAGGACTTTTCGGCCAAAGGTTCTGAAGGCAGAGGCAAAGCGCGAGCTTCGGTGGTTAGGACGGCTACTGATACCTGGGTTTTTTAATGGCGACCACATTTTCACAATTGAGCAGATCGGAAGCGAGCGTGTTCGATTTGTTCAGCGAGAAATATTTTCAGGTCTCCTTGTTTCTTTCCTCCTACAAGGGCTGGATATGAAAATTAGACGTGGGTTTGAGCAAATGAACCAAGCGCTTAAGTTGCAGGTGGAGAAGGCTCGATAGCTGCTGAGACTGTCGAAAAACCCCTTATTAAAAATAGATTTCTCTTCGGGAAGTGAATTTTCTGAGTTTTCTTGACAAAGGGATCTTTGTTGTTGCTATTTTTGGCGAGCTGTCATTGTTTTGCCACCTGGGATATTAGGTTCCAACCCTTCCCCTAGCCTATGCAAAACCGAAGTTCAGGATCTTTCCTATATTGTGAACCATGCAGTACAAGACCCACTGGATATTAACCTTGATTTTTCCTCTAAGTGTAAAGCGGTCCAACCCCTTCCCGTACTTGATGTTGGCAAACACGGGCTCGGCAATTGCTATCCTTTGGTGATAGATATTCCGTCCCCTCTCCGTGTCTATCTTCTCGGCCATCTCTTTGACCAGATTACCAGGAGTGGCTCCCACAGGGACACCGAGATATCGCCCTTGAATCGCTTTCCCCCTAATACAGCGACTTTTTAAAGAACAATTGCTGCAGTCATCCCGGTTCCCTACATACCTCCTGTAAATGACCCCGTTCGCAATCATTCTTTTCCGCCGGGACCGGAGAATCTTTCCATTCGGGCAAATATACTCATCCGTCTCTTTTTGGTATTGAAAATCTTCTAAGATGAATCGCTTGGTCCGCCGTGATTTCCATCGTTCCTGGGTCGCAAACCTCGGATCCCTCGTTCGGAATCGAATATCCGGAATATAAGCATCCAGACATTCCTCTTTACACTGACTCAGATTGGCTGGACTGCTATAATTGCTGTCCGCTACCAACATCTTCCCCTCAAAGTAATTGCCTTCATACCCCAAGGCTTCCATATTCTCTTTCGCCCCTACCATCATCGGACCAATATGGTAATGATCCTGCCCCTCTCCAAAGGCTTCTGCATGGACAATCACTTGATGTTTGGAATCGACGAGTGCCTGACCATTATATCCTTGAACCGTCCCATGGGAGGTCATCATAGTAGCCGATTCGTTATCGGTTACATTGCTCTTGACCTCCTTCCCATTTCTGCCCAGCCTGACTCCATACTCCTTCAAAAACTTTCCAATTCGT
>Ga0209427_10000586_pt1 | contig 39341 bp, 26 predicted proteins | sample DeeMarSWOR136_30_FD_187465 | JGI IMG/M metagenome (GOLD analysis project Ga0209427, IMG submission 187465) | Marine sediment microbial communities from White Oak River estuary, North Carolina - WOR-1-36_30 (SPAdes) (version 2) | ecosystem: Environmental > Aquatic > Marine > Intertidal zone >...
CTGTATATCTATTTTGTCGGCCTGCTCCAACGGTTCCAAGCTAAGCGAAGTCGGGTCGATTAGCGTATTTGCCCACATAAATTGCAGCCAGTTCCAGCCTTTTTTCAGTGTCAGATTCCGCCGCTCCCGCACCAATGTCAAGTCAGCGGAATTGTAAATCGTTAGTTGCACCTTATCCCGCCTGGGCAGGACCACCAACTCTATTGCACTTGCCGGCGCAAAAGGCGGCTGCTCGGATATTTGCTCAGGTGCAACTTCACCTAAACCGCCAACGGTTGCAGTAGCATGTGAATACAACTCTGCAAATGCCTCTTCTTTTGGTGCCTCCGTTACAGGCGCTCTCATCCGGACATGCTTTGCAGCCAAATCCTCAGCCAGCGGCACCTTCGCTTCTTGATCAAAATCCTTTGCCACGATCCTCGGTGTCGAATCCGCTCCCACTTGCTTCAGAGGCTCTAATTCCCTATACAACGTCCTGTCCGTCGACTCCGGACGTCGTGCAGATTTCCGCCTTAGTGGCTTCTGTTCCGTCAAGCTACCAACCAATAACGCAAACCCTATCACCAGCACCGCAGCAGCGAGACCAAGCCAATGGTATTTGTTGATAGGAATAACCGGCGCGCGTGCCGGTTGCTTGGCCTGCCCTACTACCCGCGAGAGCAGATCCTCAGACACGGTTATGTCTTCGCGCAACAGCTCCAAGGTAGTGAACTTGCGCTTTAGCTGCTCCAGACGCTCGCGACACTCGTCACAGACATCAAGATGTGCGCCGATTGTCTCAGCTTCGGCCTCTGAGGCCAGCTTGAACTGGTACTTAATAAGCTCTTGCCCTGTAAGATGAGGCTTCATGTGACCTCTCCCGCAACATCAGGCAGTCTTTGCGCCAGCGTCGCAAGTGCCCTGTACATGTGGGTCTTTACGGCACCCAGAGAACAACCCAGAACACCCGCTACCTCTCGGTAAGTAAAGCCTTGATAGTACGCTAAGACGAGGGTCGCCCGCTGCATTGTCGGCAACGACTCCAGAGCCTGCCTAACCTGCTCTTTCTGCTCAGTTCTTATCACTTCTTCTGAAGGATCATGGGGATTTTCCGCTACAGCAACTGCGCCCGACTCTTCGCAATTTTCGCCGCAGCAATCGGGTTTCTGATTGAGTGATACGGCGCTTAGCCTTGTACGCCTGCGAAAACCATCAATGGCCAGACGTGTTGCAATCGTATACAGCCAACTCCTAAATTTGCTGCCTCGAATGGTATGAGCCTTTTTGTGAACACGTGCAAAAGTCTCCTGGAAAAGGTCCTCGGCCTGCTCTCGGTCTCCGCACAGGCTTGTCAAATACCCCAACACGTTATCTCCATATCGGCGCACAAGGTCACCAAACGCTGTCTTATCGCCGCTCATGTGGGCGTCTATTAGGCTTCTGTCTGTGCTTTCCATTAAGGCTGTCTGCTCCAACTACCAGTGTAGACGCCTAACTCGGACCATCGGTTGACAAGTAATATAGTAATTTCCTCGTGTCATGATAGACGAAAGCCGCAAGACTTTGCCGAGGTCGGCCACTTAAAGGGCCAGTTTCCCGGTTGCCTGGGTAAGAAACGACCTGGGGCAAACCGCTTCTATTGCACATCGCAGAGCGATGCGAACTCATGATTACGACAGAATATTGCCCCGGAGAAACTGAGATTTGTGAAACATTTACACACTTTCCGGCAAACCGGTCAGTCACAACGACCGTCCATACAGGCATGTTCGATGGCTAAGCAAACTCAAACGAAACTGCCAAACCAAGAGGGATAGGGGTAGAATATGGAGAAGAACCGCTCTCTGAGACCAGCGCGGGCACATAATGGCTGTATCAGAACGGATCTTCGGCTAACAGTAATTTGGAAAGTCAAATTCATCATCAGCACCGCTGCATTGGGGGTTTCCGTTGGTGCGTTGGTTCCGGCGGTTGATGTTGCCGGCCAGAGTGCTTGAAATCGGATGCGGGCGCAAGCTATTCTTCTGCACTACCTCAGTTGCTTGCACCAGCTTACCTTGGCACAAATTTGTTGTGGAGTCGAGAATCTACGTCGCTCCAAGTATCAAGGTTTGCCTCTGTGCAAAGTGCTCGCTGATTGCTTGCTATCCGCATCGAATCCTATATACTTGTTCGCAGTAGCTTGCCTGTGGCAAAGGCTATCCTGGGTCGGTTTATTGGCCCCACATTGCAGCCAAACACAGAGGCTCAAGTCAGGCGGTTTCTGTTGGAGCAGACGGGAAGGAATTATGAAGATCAAAATTGTTCTCTTAGCGGCGTGTCTTGTGCCGACGGCTGACTGGGTGCAGGCACATTGGGTCCGGCTAACTGCAGGCGATATAGGCGATCCGATTGCAGGACCATGTGACCTCAAATGGGTCGGTGGTCATGTAGTCAAGCATAGTAGTCTTTCTGTTGAAGCAGAGCAGATAGAACCTTTGACTGATGAGTCGTCAAGAAACCGCCCCAGCGACGAAAAGTCGGCCGGGTTGCCGGAACACAGCAAGAAGCCTTGGCGTGGTGTTCACATTGGTATTGGCAGCCAAAAGGCGGTGGAGCAGTTGGCAGGCGTTGTTGGTGAGCTGGCTAAGCTCGGTGTAAATGTGATAGTGGCTGAGATCAATTATGGATACCAATATAGATCGCATCCGGAGCTGCGAGGGAACAATGCCAGCGATGCCGAACAGATAAAGAAGCTGCTGAGAGAGTGCCGGGGGCACGGTGTGCGGTTGGTTCCGCAATTCCAATGTCTTGGACATCAATCATGGAAAAAGAACACGGCCCCATTGCTGGCAAAGTATCCTCAGTTCGATGAGACACCGGGCAAGTATCCGAACAACGAAGGCATTTACTGTCGAAGCTGGTGTCCGCTGCATCCAGAAGTCAACAGTATTGTATTTGCGCTCATGGACGAATTGATTGAGGTGTTTGAGGCAGATGCTTTGCATGTTGGTATGGACGAAGTGTTCCTTATAGGCGAAGATGATTGCCCGCGATGTAGAGGCAAGGACAAGGCTGGGCTTTTTGCGAAGGCTGTTAATGACTACTATAATCATCTGGTCCGCAAACACAAAATTGAAATGCTAATGTGGGGCGACCGGCTGATCGATGCCTCAAAATATAAGTATGGCAAGTGGGAGGCCAGTGCCAACGACACGGCAAGAGCCATCGACATGATCAGCAAGGACATCATAGTCTGTGACTGGCACTATGAGGTACGGGAGGCGTATGAATCGGTGCCAATGTTTCTTGAGAAAGGTTTTCGCGTTTGGCCGGCCAGTTGGCGCAAACCTGAGGCCACCAAGGCTCTTGTAGATTATTCAAGAGGATATGACAACGACCGCATGCTGGGGCATCTAAATACGACGTGGGGTGCGGTCGCTATAAGGGAGCTACCATCGTTCGAGCCGTTGAGGTATGCGACGAGGAGTTTCAGCGGTGGCAGTGAAAGGTGATAATTACGATATTGAGAGTCGACGTGGTCACAGCTTACTGCAGCTTCGGTCACTGATAGCAAGTTTATTTGCAGCATGAAGAGGCGTCAGCCGCTATCCATAGGGCCGCTCTTATCATTGCACTTTCACTGTCAAGAGTCTACCGTGAAGCGTGACTCAGATAGAAGGGTATCAGACATGGAACGAAGGAGTTTCTTGAAAAGCACTCTGGCCGGCTCACCTGCTGTTATGATGACACAGTTTACACAGCCGGCTGTAGCCAAAGCCGAACGCGTCACAAAGAAGTCGCTAGAAACGACGAAAGACCAGACAAGGATTACTAACATCCTGTGGCTTTGCCCTTTATCACAACTACAATGAAAGAAGTGCGCTTGGGCGGGGTAGCTGGGGCACTTAAATACGATATTCCCAGTTGGGATGAGATGTGAAGGTAGCTGAACCGCGAAAAGTTGCCGGATAGGACGATGATGGTATCTGCCCAGTTGCGATGGGGTTGGCTGTTCGTTCTTCTGGGGCTGCTGCATAGCATGCACGGTCTGTGGCCGCTGGCTGTCGCTGGCCCCGCCAGCCCTGGATTAGACACGCGTGAAAAGAGCATCCATGCTCCTGGCTTGCAGCTCCGGCGTGGACACTCCGACTGGACATTTGCCGTACGAGCCGAGTTTGCCAGCCTCAAGGACCTCATTGCACAATCCAAGCGTCAACCCGAGGGCCGCCAGTACTGGCAGACCGCTGCGCTGGAGGTACTTCGGCGTGAATCGCTGATCTTCGCCTCTGATAGCGATCCGGCGGACGTCGTGCTGCGCCGGACAGAGGCGCTCTTGCGACACATAAGAACGATGCCCAGGGCACCCGATTTATCCAGCCAGGAAAACCGGCTTTATCAGCTGAGGACAGAGAACGCCACGATCGCCGCTGATGACGTTGACGCCCGCTACGAGCTCTTTGAAGCAGTACTCAGACTCAGACGGACGATTGCCTTCTCCAATCCGCTGTTAGACTTTGGTCGAATCGTGTTCATCAAGCGCCAATTTCTCCCGGAGAGCGTGACGTGGGGAAGTGACATGCGCGGAGATCACATGTGTGATCAGTACTTCGGGTTTCACGCGATTCCGGGAGGCGGGCTCTTTGTGTTGGAGGACCCGTTTGGAGAAGAGCCGACGGTTCGAAACATACTGGCGGATTCGGTCGTTCTGAGCGGGCGCTTGAAGGGGAGAAAGCTCGAGCCCGGAGGTTTTCTCTCCCCGGATGTTTCATTCGATGGCAAGACCATCCTTTTCGCCTACACCGAAGCCGAACATACGCGGTACGAATGGACCGAGAAGAGCACGTTCCACATATTCAGGGTCAACGTAGACGGTTCCGGATTGGTGCAGCTAACTGATGGGCCAGTGAACGATTTTGACCCATGCTGGCTGGCCAACGGACGGATTGTATTCATCTCAGAGCGTCGTGGCGGCTACGGTCGCTGCCACCCCCGCCCTGTGCCACTCTATACGCTGTACTCGATGAACGCCGATGGCACCGATATCATCCGCCTTAGCGATCACGAAGCCAATGAGTGGCAACCCAGTATCGACCACAGCGGAATGGTACTGTACACACGGTGGGACTACGTGGATCGGGGCAATATTCAGGCGCATCATCCATGGATTACCACGCCGGACGGCCACGATGCGCGGGCAATACAAGGAAATTTTGGTCAATCGAGGAGGGCTCGGCCAACGATGGAATTAGATCTGCGGGCCATTCCCGGTTCCCACAAATACATTGCCACCGCGGCGGCCCATCACAGCCAGGCCTACGGACCGCTGATCGTGATTGATCCGCGTGTGAAGGACGACGATGCGATGGCACCCATCCGACGTATGACGCCGGAGGTACCTTTCCCCGAAGCCGAAACCAGTTTCAATAATGGTCAGGTGTATGCCACACCCTGGCCGCTCAGCGAGTATTTCTACCTGTGTGTTTACGACGCCGATGGCAGCGCGCGGCGAGGAAAGGAAAACAACTACGGGATATACTTGGTGGACGCCTTCGGCAATAAGGAACTGATCTACCACGACCGGGCAATCTCGTGTCTGAGCCCTATCCCGCTGCGACCTCGAGAGAAGCCGCCGGTGCTCGCCGGTCCGACTATTACTCCGCAACAGCAAGCGTCCGGTACCACCCAAACAACCCCGGTAGGGGTTGTCAACGTCTATAACAGCCTTCATCCATTCCCTGAAGGCACAACCATCAAAGCCCTGCGGATCATCCAGGTGCTGCCAAAGACTACGCCGCTAATTGACGAACCCAGAATTGGATATGGCAGTGAAAAGGGAGCCCGGGCAGTACTCGGCACTGTGCCAGTTGAGCCCGATGGGAGTGCCTACTTCAACTTGCCCGTCAGAAAACCCGTGTATTTCCAGGCGTTGGACGAGAGAGGCTTGGCGGTTCAGTCTATGCGCTCCGACACTTACGCCCATCCTGGTCGGGCGCTCTTTTGCCGCGGCTGTCACGAGCCCCGTCACTCAGCACCTCCAGTTAGGGCGAGATTTCCGCTGGCGCTCCGCAGATCGCCCTCAAGAATCCAACCTGATGTTCAGGGTTCCAACCCGTTCAGTTTTCCCCGCCTGGTTCAGCCCGTGCTGCATCGCAATTGTGTGGCATGTCATGAGAAAGAGCCTGAGGCACCCGACCTGCGAGAAGGTAACTGGAAGAAGAACCGTGATTACAGATACTCCTCTTATGACAACCTCAAAGAGTATGCCTTTTTCTTTGGTGATAGTCGCACCAAATACGATCCGTGGACCGAGCCACGAACAATACCGGGGCGGTTTGGCGCTTTGGCCTCCAAGCTGTATCAAATCCTTAGTCACGGACATTACGGTGTGAGACTATCTAAAGAAGATCTTCATCGTATTACCCTGTGGCTGGACTGCAATTCCGATTTTTTTGGGTCCTACGAGAACACCGAAGCACAGGCAGGAGGAGAGATCATTCAGCCAACGTTGGAGTGATATTCTCCCAACCCGCGTATTGCTCCACATGGTCTTATTCCGCTTGCTCCTCCACCACTTCTCGTCTCCGGTTTGGTTTCTTTCCGGAATGGCTCAGGTCTCGGTCTTGTCAGCAGCCGACGCCTCAGGAAGCTGTAATTTTCTTATATTCTTTGCAAAAGCAATACTCGGGTACTATGGCCCTCAAATCCCGTCAGAGCCGTCGTGTCTTTGACGGTCCTCTCAACTTTATTAGTTCGATGCCCTTGTCCATTCCTAAATTGCGAGAATACTGTTTATCCATCGGGTTGTCCCAGTGCTCATAGACTCCCAAGCTTGCCAGACGAGCCACATTTCCTTTGTGGTCAGGGTCATAGAATGTCGCTGAAGGTGGGTTATTTGCCAGTGCCGCCTCGATAAGATAATCGTTTGTGCCGGACCTGTGGGGCGCATCATCCCATTCGGTCCGGAGAAAATCGAAGCCAACCGAATCGATCGCAACCGGATCCTGAGAGACAAATAGACTTGAACTCCAGTCTCCGTTAAAAGGATGGGTGTTCCATTTCCTTGGGCCCCTTTCTTTCGCATGTTTGCCGGCATAAAGGCCGTCAATCAAATACAGCAGAGTCTTACCGCCTATGTGCTTGTGGCCCATCAAGTCAACCAGAGGCCTATAATGCCCCATGCCCGGTGTGGTAAACGGCAGGTCCTTATGCAGATCGTAATGCCCCTCGGAGCGGGCAGGTTTCCTAACCAGCGAACCATAGTGGTTTTTCGCACAGAGCGTTATGCCGGCTTGGTCGTTGTGGCTCTTGAGGTTCGCCAAGTTGATCAGGTAATCCGCCTGGACATAAGACGCCGGTGCATAATCTGTTTTCATTCCCGCCGCATCCGGTGTGCTCCAGTACAGGGCAACGGATGACGACTTTGCAGCAGTTCGGCCGAATTTCCCCAAGTATTCCAAGTAGCGGACATTTGGAAACTTCTCATGGCACATATTGTAGTACTCGTTGGGGAAATAGCATAGAGTGTCGCCGACTGTGATGTCGGCCTCGTTCACACCGGCTTCCTCGACGAGCTGCCGCAACAGGGCGATGATCATTTGCGGAGAGGTGTTCATATAATCTGAGTTCCTCAGGCTGTAATCGTCGGTCTTTGTTACCGGGCGTCTATTCCAAATCCTAATGCATCCTACAAAATTTACTTTGATGACAATCTTCTGGCCCGACTTGTATCCGACATCGCCCTTTCCATGCGTTCTATTAAAGTGCTTGAAAAGCTTATCCCAAGCAGCGGGACTTGTTAGCTCACCACTAAGTGCCTTTATTGCCTGGCTCATCATTTGGTCCACAACTGCCTGATTCGTATGATTGCTTTGCCACCAATGTCCCTTTCCAGATCCATCCCAGTCAGTTGCATCAGGGTCGTGTACCCACACAACACGTCCCGGATGAATCCCTTTGGCAATTCCTATTGGAGCATTTGCCGCCAGCTCATCGGCCAAAACCGGCTTCTCTGCCGTGATGCTTTGAGCCAGCCACAAAGACCCAACGGCGACAGCAACAAGTATCACACACAGCACGTAACGTGACTGTGCAAAGCTGCGTCTTGCCTTGCGAATAGCCGTGATTGAGCCGATCGCTCCTGTAAGCCAAATCACAAAACCTGATGCCAACGGGAAAGCCACCCGCTGGCACGGATACATTGCCCGTGAAGGCTTTGGAATCACACGAAGCAAGAACCACACCAGCGCCAACAAGCCCGGAACAGGAAGCATCCAGGTAAACCAATGGTGTTTCCTCTCCTGCTTGTGGCACCTACCTGCCTTCGGGCAGACTGACCTGGTGCGTTCTCTTCTAAGTAACAGCATTTGCGCTCCCAATAACTTCTATTTGTACACGATAGTACTCCTGTAAACCCGTGACATGATAGCATGTTCTCGGCCGGCTGACAATGTCCGATCCTAACGCCGGTGAGCGCCGCACAGCTTCTTGCCATATTCCATGCTTTGAGCTCAACTCTTTGTCCCCAACAGTAGCTTCGGCGACAGGCACCTTGTATTCGAACTTGAGGCGTAACAGGGCGTTGTAACGCCGATAAAGTCAAACGATCCGCTGGGAAGATGGAACAATGGTCGGCACCACAAGATATAGGGCAAATTTGTCTCTGTGCGACGTTCGTAAGAGCCTTCTGAGAAAGAAATTGCGATTTATTGGGGAATCATGCCAAGAAGCCACGCACGAGCTCTGCCGGCAATTCTTGTTGAAATCAAGGCCACTAATATGGTATAAATGATACATTACGGTGCGTTGCTTTCGCGCCGCGCTGAGTGAGGTTCGAATTGAGGTAAATCACCTAATAGATTAAGCGCGGCGGTTGGTGAGCGTGCAAGAACCGCATGGAAATCGCGACGAACTTGCGGTTGGATCACGAGGAATTTCGATGCTCGACAAAGACAACCGTATTGCACCTTTTGAATTCATAACTTGTGCTGCAGCGGCAACGGCAGCAGAAAGACCGTGCCTGAGGGGCACGCATTCCGGGCCAAGTGCCAATGACGTACCTGGACTTGGAGACCCGCTATGCGATAATAATCTTTGTGGTTTTACGCTGATTGAATTGCTTGTAGTCGTTGCGATTATCGCGCTTCTGATGGCAATTATTATGCCTTCACTCAGGGCCGCAAGGCAACTGGCTCAGGGTACGGTTTGTACGTCAAACGTCCGGCAGCTATCGATGGCCTGGACTGTGTATGCAGATGGCAACGACTCCAAAATGGTTGGAGCGCAGGTTAGTCTTAATACGTGGGTCTCCTACGAATGGGTGCATCGGCGGGCGGAGAGCGGAGACCCTGGGTTCATTGCGGGCATGTCGGGACATGACAGTGAGCTGGCGGGTATAAGGAGTGGGGCGCTGTATCCCTATCTTAAAACAACAAAGGTATTTCACTGCGTCGCTGATGCAAGCTGGAAAAAGAACAAGCACAAGGCATCATTAACCGCCGTGGAAAGTCCCTATCGAAGCTACGCGGTTCAAGATGGGTTGAACGGATGGGGATACTTCGAGCAAGAGCCAGTTCACAAGATTACGGAGCTCAGGGAACCTGCCAAGAAATACGTCTTTCTGGAGGAAGACGAGGGCCAAGGTTCTCATAACTGGGGCTCCTGGATTCTGGACAAGGACGGGAATTCGTTCTGGGACCCCATTTCAATCTGGCACAAAAAGAGCAGCACGCTTGGCTTTGCTGACGGGCACGCGGAATTACACCTGTGGAAGGAGAAGAGTACATGGCAGGTATCATCAGGCGAGCTTCCGCCCGGGACGGCGGTTGGCGGCAGCGAAGACTTGAAATACGTTCAGGACGGGTATGTGGTTCGTTAAATGGGTTTTGACACTCGGAGGAAATTAGCCGATAAATATGGAGGCAGGTCGGATTGAGGCATGTAAATCTGTTTGGAGCCACCTGAGACAGGCGTGATCGACCGTAAATTCCGCACGTCTGGCGAAGGCGATGGGCGTTTTTGTGCATGGCTGAAGCGTAGTTATTTTAACTTTTTTCGAAGGAGGAACATTATGTGGAAGAAACTGATTTATTTAATTTCATGTGTCTTGGTGTTGGGCCTGGCCGGCAACGTCTCGGGGTGGACGAACCAGGACATCGGCAGTGACCCTGCCATCGGCAGTGCCAGCTACGACGGCGCGACGGGTACATGGACCGTTCAGGCCGACGGGTGGGACATTTTCGGCAATTCGGACTCGTTCCACTACGTCTACAAATATCTGAAGGGTGACGGCCATATAACGGCGCGTGTGGTCAGCATCGGCGGTCCGTCCGCGAACGAGTGGCGAAAGGTCGGCGTGATGATGCGTGAGGAGCTCACCGGCGAATCCAAAAATGCGCTGATGCTAATGACCCCGACGGCCGGACACTCCTGGACGTGGCAGTGGCGCAACACTACCGGCGGGGCCACGAGCTACGCCACTGCCGGGGAAATGGGCCTGCCGTACTGGGTCCGCATAGAGCGCAGCGGCGACACACTCACAGGTTACACCTCCCCGGACGGCAGTTCGTGGACCCAACAAGGCAGCCCCGTCGTGATCGACATGAGGGGCAAGGGCGGCGCTTATGCAGGCTGTTACATCGGCCTGGCCGTAACGTCACACGAGAGCGGCATACTGTGCGAGGCCAAGTTTGATAGTGTGAGCCTCGTTGGCGAGATCTCCGACGAGCCTCCGCCGCAACTGCAGGCCTGGGGCCCGGTCCCTGCTGATGGCGCCACAGGGGTAATCATGCCGATGCTGGACTGGACTCCGGGGGACACCGCCAAGTTCCACAATGTGTACCTGGGCACCAATCCAACGCTGGGCCCTGATGAACTCATAGGTCCCATGTGGATGCTCGACATGTATTGGTTCGGGGCGCCCGGCCCCGGCCTCGACCCAGGGGCCACTTACTACTGGCGGATTGATGAGCTCGAAGCTGACGCTACTACGATCTACACAGGCGATGTCTGGAGCTTTACGGCTGCGCCGCCCACTTCATGGGAGCCCAGCCCTGCAGACGGTAGCAAGTTCATCGACCCGAATGTGGATCTTAGCTGGAGGCCAGGTTTCACTGCGATTACGCACGATGTGCACTTCGGCACTGTCGATCCACCACCACTGGTAAAAGCAAAGCACCCAGATACAACCTATGACCCCGGGCCCCTTGCAAAGGACACGAGCTATTATTGGCGGATCGACGGGGTCGAGAGCGGCGGCACGAGACAGACGGGCGATGTCTGGAGCTTCACAACGATGCCTGATATAGCTATTACCGACCCCACTCTCATGGGCTGGTGGAAGCTCGATGAGGGTGAAGGGAGCAGGGTCCTTGATTGGTCCGGGCATAGCCATCATGGTACGCTCATGAACGGTCCGACATGGGCGGCCGGATATGACGGTGGCGCTCTGGAATTCGACGGCATGGATGACTATGTGGATATTTCGTACGCGACCGACCCTACGGCGTACACGATCACAGCATGGGTCAAGCCTGCACGGACAGGCCCGGCCAGTATTGTAGTGCGTACGAGCCCTTCAGGGCCAACCACGCACTGGTCACATCAGCTAAGGATCACGGGCGCCGGCATGTTCGAGCATTACAGTTGGGACGGCACGGCCCTTAGCGTGATAGGAATAACGCATATTGAGGCTGATACTTGGTATTTCGTGGCGGGGCCTGCAACTAATGCCGGGTTCATGCGCCTATACGTGAATGGTCGACAGGAAGGCGGCGCGACAAGCGTTGGGACGCTATGGCCGGACGGCGACCGTTTTCTCATCGGTTCGGACTCAGGTCATGGGATGAACTGGTACGCAGGGCTCATAGACGACGTGCGCGTCTATGACTATGCACTGTCGTACTCGGAGATTCAACAGGTTATGCGGGTTGACCCGCTGCTCGCCTGGAGCCCAAAACCACCTAATGGGTCAAAACCGGATATAGAACACGTGGCCCCGCTTAGCTGGTCGCCGGGAGACAAAGCAGCCAAACACTACGTGTACTTTGGGATCGACAAAGACGCTGTGGAGGACGCTGATACATCCGACACAACAGGGATATATCGAGGCCTACGGGATCCCAACACGTATACACCTTCTGAAGCTCCTGAGTTTGGTCAGATATACCACTGGCGGATCGATGAGTACAATACGGATGCGACAACCAGCAAAGGCAGAGTCTGGAGCTTCACGGTGGCTGATTATCTTGCCGTAGAAGACTTTGAGTCCTACGATGACTTTGACAACAGGATATACCTGACATGGATAGATGGTTACGGCTCACCTTCCCAGGGTATTCCTGGTAATAGCACCGGCTCGACAGTAGGTCACTTGGCACCTCCTTATGCTGAGCAGACTATCGTGCACGAAGGCAGACAGTCAATGCCCATGGATTACAACAACGTTAATTTGCCGTTCTACTCAGAGGCTGAACGGACGTTTGCCAGCCCGGAGGATTGGACCAGAAAAGGGGTAAAGGCATTGGTGCTGTGGTTCAGGGGCCATCCGGGTTCTGTGGGAAGCTTCAGCTATGATCCGGTAACAGCCGTCTACACGATGACTGGCGACGGCGTGGATATCTGGGATGTTCCAGATTTTCCGGGCGCCGGGCCGGGCAACTACCACGACGAGTTCCGCTATGCGTATAAGCGGCTGTCAGGTGTTGCCACCATCGAAGCTCAGGTGCTCAGCGTTGATGAGACGGACGTGTGGGCCAAAGCAGGCGTGATGATACGTGAGACGCTTGACGCCAATTCGCCACACGCAATGGTGGCCGTAACGCCCGGCAATGGCGTTGCATTCCAGTATCGCGGCATGCCCGGCGACGTCAGCGCAAACGTCAACCAGGGTGGCATCACAGCACCGCACTGGTTGAAATTGTCCCGCAGCGGCAATACGTTCACGGCCCAGCATTCAACGGACGGGAGCGACTGGGAGACACTGGGCTTGCCTCAGACGGTCGTAATGGCTCCCAATGTTTATGTAGGCCTGGCATTGACAAGCCATAACAATGACCCGAAGATTGCGTGCAAGGCTGAATTTTCGGATGTGACTATTACCGGTGCGGTCACGGGGCAATGGGAATCGCGGGACATCGGCATAACCAGTAACGCAGTTGAACAGTTGTACGTGACTGTGGAGGATAGTACGGGCAAACGCAGGGCGGTGGAGCATTTGGATCCCAATGCGGTGCTCGCAGACACCTGGCAGGAGTGGAATATTGACCTCAAAGAGTTTGGCAACGCCGGTGTGGATCTGACGAGTGTTAAGAAGGTGTATATTGGTGTCGGCAACAGGGAGGCTCCAAAGACTGGAGGTACGGGCAGCTTGTACATCGACGATATCCGGCTGTATCGGGCCAGATGCGTTCCTTCGCTCCTGAAGCCGGATGCTGATTTGAGTGATAACTGCATGGTTGACTATTCGGATCTTGAGATAATGGCCGGCGAGTGGCTCGTTGACGCCAACGATTTGCAGGCTGATCTGGACCTGGACAACGATGTGGATTTCAGGGACTACGCGGGCCTGGCAGAAACGTGGCTCGATCAGCTACTATGGCCGCTGCCGTAGTGCTAAGTCAGCCGATAGTGAGACATCGGTTCGGGGCCTACACCGATTAGCTCGGTGTAGGCCCCGCCTTTCTTTGGGCCACCTTGGTACACACAGATGGAAAGGAGGCAAGTAGAATTTACGAACCGGGCTCACTGTGTTTTTTAAGGGCGATGGTGTGAATTTGCCTTTTGTCCTTGCGGTATTTTCGTTCGTAGTTTGTGCCGGTCAACTCGCCAGACTCGGCGCCAGCGGCAGGGAGGAATTGAGTTTCTTGAAGTCTATCACCTTCGGCATCGAGCAATTCCCGTATCTGCAGAAAATAATCGGCATGGTCGGTGGCAACTCTCAGTGTACCTTCGGCCTTTAAGCAGCGAATTAGATGCTCCAGATTGGTGAGGCAGAAAAAGCGTCTCTTTTGATGTCGTCTTTTCGGCCATGGGTCAGGGAAATAGACGTGGAAGCAGTCTATAGAACTATCCGGTATAGAATCGGCTAAAAAAGCGGCGGCATCGGTGCGAATTACCCGCACGTTTGTCAGGCCCCATCGGCCAATCCGGTCAACAGCGTGGCGGTAGTACTTGTTGGCCCGCTCGATGCCAAGGAAATTGATTTGCGGATGGGCTTTGGCCTGGTTGAGCAGGAAGGTGGCTTTTCCGGCCCCAATTTCGACATGGACAGGCGCCGGACGTCCGAAAACGCGGACAAAATCGATTTTCCCATCCAAATCTTCTACTTTTAGCGCGACTAAAGGATACTGTTTTAAGATTCGGGCCATTGTTAGAATTTAGTCCAAAAAAGGCAGTTGAGGAAGAATAGCTAAGTATGGCAATGCAGCTCTGCAAAGGATAGGATATTTGAGTAAATTTTTCACGTCAGTTTTTGGTTTTATTGCTACTAAAGTAGATGGCAAAAGCACACGATTAACAGGCTATGAACTCAGTGTCGAACATAGCGTATAAATTATAGGACTGATGTTTGGGGGTTACAAAAGGAATCTGAAAAATGATTCTGCAATTGGCCAGAGCACGTCGGAGGCAGGTCGTGATAGACGTTAACACGCAGAAGGACTTTCTGCTGGCTGACGGCAAGGTATGCATAAGGAACCACAGGCGGGTTCTGGCCCACATCCGCAGGGTGATGGCCTGGGCGAGATATAACGAAATCCCTATCATTTCGACGTGCGAAGTCTACCCCAACAGCAATAATGACAATGGAGCGGAAATTAAGTACTGCATTGACGGGACAGAGGGACAAAGAAAGGTAGGGTACACACTTCTGAAGAACAGGGTGAGTTTTGCAGCAGACGGCAACACTGATTTGCCGAGAGACATGCTGCGGCGGTATCAGCAGGTGATTCTTCACAAGCGTTGCATTGATCCGTTCGATGAGCCTCGGATTGACAGGCTGCTGAGTGAATTGCGCGCCGGCGAGTTTATTCTGATCGGCGCCAGTTCGGAAGGTGCTGTTATGGCGACTGCACTTGGCCTGCTGCAGCGAGGCAAAAAAGTGAGCGTTGTTGTCGACGCGGTGGGGTCGCGTAACGGCAAAGAAGGAAAGCTGGCGCTTAGGAAGATGGAAGCCAAAGGAGCAAAACTGATTGAGACCAAGAAACTTGCCGGGACATCGCATCTGAGATGTGTCGGAGTTTGCGACTGCGAGAGCTGCAAGGGACTGACCCGAAAAGCGCCTATCTGAACAACAGATCGAGACTAATATTTCAGCCTTTCATTCTGCGGAGTTTGTGACACTGACATTCTTTCACCAGGAGTTCTGCTATTTTTTCCACTCGACGAAATATAAGTAACCTTGATGCAGACTCTCATTGAGCTTGCCAGCTATTTTCGAGATTCAGGCGTCCGATAGCGGGCCACTTTCTCCTTCCACAACAGCAAGGCGCAGCCATTTCACGCCGTCATTCCGAGACGCAGTCTTTAATCGTTGACATAACCGGTGCAACGCAATATATTGCATGGCCTCGTTCTTCTGAAAGCGGTCTGTCAGAGCGCTTCTGAAATCTTTACGAAAGGAAGAGATTGTGAAAAGCCGCACGTTATTTCATCATATCTTCTTGCTTGCCGTTTGGGGCATAACCTTCGATAACGTCGCAGCGCGCAGCGAGAATGCTGCGGGCAGGATGCTGCCTGCCGATACCAGCAGGAAAGAGGTTCCGATTCAGGTCAACGGTGTATTTCCGAAAATGACGGTGATGACCGACGGTGTCGGTAGCGACAGCGAGGCTGGTATCGGCGCGCTGATTCCTTGGGCGAACAAGTTGTGGGCAATCGGGTACGTTTCACATATCAAGGGCAAAGGGCTGGGGCTTTATGAGATCAGCGAGGACATGACGATGCGACGGCACCCGGCCTCGGTGACGGGGACATTCGCTAACCGGATGGTGCACTGGCCATCTGGGCAGGCATTCATAGGTCCTCATGCAATCGATGCTGACGGGAATGTACGAACAATTGAAGCGCTGAAGGGCTATCGACTGACCGCGACCATACGTCATTTGGCTGATCCGAAGAACAAGGTATATTTGGTCGGTATGGAAGGGCGCCTTTGGGAGGCGGATGTACATACGCTTGAAGCGAAGCTGCTGTGCAACCTAGTCAAGGAACTCGAAATCAAGAATGCAAAGGCCCATTTCAAAGGAGCTTACACGGGGCAGGGTCGAGTTGTCGTAGCCAACAATAGTTACGATGAGAAGGAGTTTCTTGGCCAACGAGATGCGGGGCGGTTAGCTGAATGGGACGGCAAGAACTGGACGATTATCGAGCGTAATCCCTTCGTGGAAGTCCACGGCAATGCCTCGGGCAGTAGCTACGGCGGCAACACGATCTTCGCCACAGGCTGGACAAAATCATGCGTTGTGCTTCGCGTGTTAGCGCGGGGCAAGTGGCTGCGTTATTTGCTTCCGAAGGCCAGCCATAGCTGGGATCACGCCTGGAATACGGAATGGATGCGGATTCGGCACGCACAGACCGAGCGTTTTGTTATGGATATTCACGGGATGTTCTATGATTTGCCGCCTTTTGCGTATGGAGGCAAGGTGTGGGGCATTCGTCCGATTTGCAGCCATCTTCGTGTTGTACCCGACTTCTGCTATTGGCGGGGGCTTTTCGTGATGGCGGGCGACCAGATAGACCACGACCAGGGGCAACCCCAGTCGGGTCTATGGTTCGGCAATATTGACGATCTGTGGGCGATGGGCAAGCCTGCCGGCTGGGGCGGGCCCTGGTGGCAGACGCCGGTAGAGGCGGGTGAGGTGTCTGATCCGTTTCTTATGACCGGGTTTGATAAAAAGGTCTTGCACGTTGCTCACGAGTCAGACGAACTCGTAACCTTTACGATTGAGGTTGACTTCCTCGGCAACGGGATGTGGAAGGAATATAAGAAGCTGGTAGTACATCCCAACACGGGATACGCACACTATGAGTTTCCGGACGGCTTCTCGGCACACTGGGTGCGGGTGAGCGTGGATATGAGCTGCAGCGCGACAGCGTACTTCATGTACAACTGATTCGAGCAATTTTCCGCCCATACAAAATCTATGTATTGACCTCAAAGAAGACTTGACTAAAAGCCTGGCGATATGTTATTACAAATATCGCTGATGTGGAAAGCATCCATTTTTTGTAGAGTAATGTTGTTTGAAAGAGAACACGTTATATCATCTGTGTCTATAAAACAGAAACAGAAAAGAACAATATAAAGGAGTATGAACGATGGAGCAAGCAATGCGAAGATTTCGTACTGGTTTGAGCTGTTTGGGGCTGGTGCTTTTTGCTGTGGCGGTGGTGATGCCCGAGACGGCAGAGGGCCAGGACCTGGCGGAGTTTGAGAAACGGATGACGGAATTCACGCTGGACAATGGTCTGAAGTTCCTGGTCCTGGAGCGGCACGAAGCGCCGGTTGTTTCGTTCCACACGTATGCGGACGTAGGTTCGGTCGATGAAGTTAAGGGCATTACCGGCCTGGCGCATCTATTCGAGCACATGGCGTTCAAGGGGACCAAAGCCATCGGCACCAAGGATTATAAGGCAGAAGCTAAGGCGATGGCCAAGATGGACGAGACTTTTGAAGCCGTAAAGGCGGAGCGAAGAAAGGGCGAGCAGGCCGACAAAGAGCGGCTGGAGCGGTTGGAGAAGCAGTTAGAGGAAGCGCGAAAGGAGGCCCAAGAATACCTGGTCCATGACGAATTTGAGGAAGTTTACAGTCGAGCGGGCGCCACAGGGTTTAATGCTTACACGAGCTGGGATGCCACTCAGTATATCGTCAGCCTTGCCTCCAACAAGGCAGAACTCTGGATGTCGATGGAGTCGGACCGGTTCCTCAATCCGGTGGTGCGGGAGTTCTATAAGGAAAAGGATGTGGTGATGGAAGAGCGGCGTATGGCTGAAAACATGCCCCAATACCGCTTGGTGGAGGAATTCCTGGCGATAGCATACATAGCGCATCCCTACGGTGAGCCGGTAATCGGGCACATGAGCGATCTGCAAACGCTGACCCGCGCGGAAGCTGAGGCCTTTTTCAGAAAACACTACTCTCCGAGCAGTCTAACCATCGCGATTGTAGGTGACGTGGACCCGGAGGAGATAAAGGAGCTGGCAGAAGTATACTTTGGTCGCATTCCAAGCGGCCCGAAGCCTGATCCGGTCGAGACGGAGGAGCCGCCGCAGCGCGGTCAGCGCCGCGTCATTGTTGAGGACCCGTCGCAACCATTGGTCGTGATCGGCTATCACAAGCCAGACATCAACCACAAAGATAACGCCGTGTTCGACGCTATTACGGATATCGTTGGCATCGGGCGCACTTCGCGCTTGTATAAGAGCCTTGTAAAGGAGAAGAAAATAGCGATTGAGGCTTCGGGGTTTCAGGGAATTCCGGGCAATAAGTATCCGGGCCTGTTTTTGTTCTATGCAGTGCCGGCAAAGGGACATACAAACGAAGAGTGCGAAGAAGCGCTCAATGCTGTAATTGAGGGCCTGAAGGCGGAGCTGGTGTCGCTTGAAGAGCTGGAGAAGGCAAAGACGCGCAGCCGAGCCAGCCTGATCCGGCAGTTGGATTCCAACAGCGGCTTAGCGGAACAGCTGAGTTTTTATGAGGTAGTCACGGGTGACTGGCGTAATCTGTTTAAGCAGCTCGATAAGATCGAAGAGGTCACGGCTGAGGATGTTCAGCGGGTCGCCAAAGAGTATTTCACGACAAAGAATCGCACGGTGGGCGTCATCGTGACAACAACCGAAGAATAATTTTGATAGGAGCGATCAAATGAAAGATAAGAGATTGTCTGTGATCAGGGTTTCGACGTTTGTTGCTGTCGCGTTATGCCTGCTGGGGCTGGGTTGTGCGAAGTATGCCCAACATTATAAGGACCTGGAGTATCCTAAGCTGGGCGAGATAGAGATTCCTGAAGTTGAACGAGTCACGTTGGCGAACGGCATGCAGCTTTTCTTGCTGGAGGATCACGAGCTGCCGCTGATCAACGTCTCGATGCGGATCCGGACAGGTTCGGTTCATGAGCCGGCCGACAAGATCGGCCTGGCTTCTATCACCGGCAGTGTGATGCGTACCGGCGGCACAACCAGCAAAACGGGTGACGAGATCGACGAGGAACTGGAGCGTATCGCAGCATCGGTGGAGACCAGCATCGGGCTCAACTCAGGCTATGCCTCTATGTCTGTGCTGAAGAAGGACGTTGACACGGGGCTGGCGATTCTGGCAGATGTGCTGATGAATCCGGAATTCCGACAGGACAAGATTAATCTGGCCAAGATTCAGCATCGCAGCGCTATTGCCCGGCGGAACGACCAGGTGTGGTCAATAGCCGGGCGTGAGTTCGACAAGCTCATCTATGGCCCGGAGAGTGTCTACGCGCGGCATACTGAATATGCCACCATCAACAATATGAGCAGGGACGATCTGGTCGCATTCCACAAGAAGTTCTATTACCCCAACAATGTTATGCTCGGGGTCTGCGGTGATTTCGAAACAAAGGAGATGGTCAAGAAGATTGAAGAGGCTTTCAAAGGGTGGGAAAAGGTTTTTGTGGAAGTGCTGGGGGTACCGAAGGTTCAGTATGAATTTCGTCCGACGGTGAATGTGGTCCGCAAAGATGACCTCAACCAGGCCAACATTCGGCTGGGACACATCGGCGGCCTGATGAACGACCCCGACTATTTTGCGTTAATTGTGATGAACCGGATTCTGGGCAGCGGCTTTACCAGCCGACTGTTTAGAAATGTGCGGTCTCGCGAAGGGTTAGCCTATTCGGTTTTCGGTAACTACTCTGCGAACTATGACCATCCGGGTGTCTTCTATGTCGGCTGTCAGACCAAGTCTGAGTCCACCGTATACGCAATTCGTGCTATGGTGCACGAGGTAAAAGAAATGACCGAGAGCGAAGTTACCGACGAGGAGCTGGCGATAGCCAAAGAGAGCTATCTCAATTCGTTTGTGTTCAATTTCGACTCGAAAGGTGAAATCGTCAGCCGTATTATGACTTACGCATACTTTGGCTATCCGCTGGATTTCCTGCAAACGATCAGGCAGAACGTCGAGAAAGTGACCAAGGCGGATGTGCTGCGAGCTGCGCAGAGTCATCTTCAGCCCGATAAGCTGCAAATCTTAGCGGTTGGCCGGCCGCAAGATTTTGATGAGCCGCTGTCGGTCTTGGGGACGATGCGTGAAATTGACATCACTATTCCGACACCCAAAGAAGAGTTGCCGGAGGCAACGGCCGAAACGATTGCCAAAGGGCGGGAGCTGTTTGACAAGGCAGCGACGGCTTGCGGAGGCTCTCAAGCATACGCGGCGATTAAGAACTATGTGGTAAATGCTGACTTCGGCGTGACAACGCCCCAGGGTGAGATGAAAGTTGCTACTACAACTACGTTCGTGCTGCCGGACAGACTGCAACAAGTAATAGTCCTGCCCATGGGCGAGGTGAAACAAGTGCTGGCGAAAGATGCCGCCTGGGTAATCACGGCCCAGGGCACCGTTGACATGCCCGAATCGCAGAGTAGAGAGCTGGAGCAGAGGTTGTTCCGCGATTGGGTGAGTCTGTTTGGCAAGGCGGGTGCCGAAGGTTTGCGTGTTCAATATCTTGGTTCAGCAAAGGTCGGTGAAACGCAAGCCGAAATCATCTCGGTGGCCGAGGGCGAAGACAAAGCAGTCAAGCTATTTCTGGATGCCAACACCTTTGTGCCGGTCAAACAAGCCTACAAAGGAATGACCATGACGGGGCCAGCCGATTTGGAGGAGATTTATTCCGAAGTGCGTAGTGTCTCCGGCATTAAGCTACCCTTTGCGGCTGTGATAAATGCCAACGGTGAGAAGTACATCGAATGGAAGGTTACACAGGCCAAAGTCAACACCAAAGTTGATCCAAGCATTTTTAAGAAGCCGTGAAATCCTTCTAATGCGAAGAGGTGCGCGGCTGCGCGGATGAGACTATCGTCAGGTGTTATTATGCGCGAGCCAGCGTAAGGCCAGCAGCACAAAATCTTTGAGACCACCGACGCATTCGCCGCTTATGTTGCCTCCAATCCGCCCATGGCGGATTTCGCAGAGCTGTCCGGCGAAGTATGATTAACCCCCCTCAGCGTACAAGGACAGCTCAAACTCTGCCAGTCTGAAAGCAAAGGCGTGCCCAAAGGCAAGCATTCAGAACCGATGCCGAAACAGTCCTGTGGCCTGTTGCTCATTATGGCTGCTCTCCAACTCATGGATTGTGGTCCCGCAATGCGAAAACACGAGCGACTGTGTGATGTCTGACCTGAAACAGGCCGTAATCTTGAGATATTTTGGGTCGCGCAGTCAGAACATGAGCCAGCAGACTCTCAGGACGCCTGCGTGTTTTGGCGCGCATTTTTCTGGTTTCGCCGTGAGCACGGAGGCGTTTTGGCCAGCTATAGGTCAAATGTGCGCGAAAAGAAGCGAATACGGTGGAATTTTTCGCCTCAGTCTGTTAAAATAGTGTATCAGAAGATTCTGGGTATGTTGTTAGTCAATCTGGATGGCAAGCCTGACCATCACCCTTGGAGAAAGGAGTAGGCAACTATGAAAGGCCAAAAACGGCATCTATGTAGTCTGTTGGCGATGACTGGCGTATTCTGCTTGTGGGCCGCGCAACCCGGTATGGGACTGGTGGTGAGCGAGGTGATGTACCACCCCGTAGAGGTGGGAGGAACGCCCGCAGGGGACGAAAACCTTGAGTTCATTGAGCTTTATAACAACAGGGTCGTGTTCGAGGACCTCAGCGGGTACGCATTTACGAACGGCATCAGCTACACATTCCCGCCCGGCACGATCCTGGGGGGCAAGCAGTACTTAGTCGTGGCGCGAGATCCGGCTGCGGTGGAGGCAGCATACGGGATCAGCGGTGTCTATGGTCCTTTCTCCGGCCGGCTCGATAATGACGGCGAACGGGTCGAGCTATCCAACAGCAACGGGGAGATTCTGATCTCGTTCCGATACAACGATGGAAGGCCGTGGCCGGCCTCACCCGACGGGACGGGGCATTCGCTGATTCTTGCAAAGCTGGGTGGGGACCCGGAGGAGTGGTCCAGCTGGTCGCCCAGCACATATATCGATGGTACGCCTGGCGGACCGGACGAGGCCCAGGTCGAGCCCGAGGACCCAACGCTGGTGACCCTCGTGGATGTGGGCCACCCCGGGCGGTATTTCAAGGGGACCAAGGAACCATCACCGGGCCCTGGCGGGGTAGCGACGACGGCCTGGACGGAATTAGGATTCAGCGACAATCCCAGCACGACAGCTTGGCGCGACGGTCCGAGCGGGTACGGATACAGCAGCGAGGCTGATGAGCGTCAGTGGATTCGGACGCAGCTTGACGACATGAACGGGGGCTACATCTCGGTGTATGCGCGCCTCCGTTTTACGCTAACGGCAGAGCAAATCAGCTCCTTCTCTCAGCTGCGGGCTGAGGTTCATTATGACGACGGCTTCGTGTTATATCTCAACGGAACAAGGGTAGCCCCTCCGACGAACCTTGCCGGCAATCCGCCAGCCTACAGTCAGGGTGCAAGTGCGGCCAGTGACTACGCTGGCCAAGAAATGGACCTGACCTCCTTCATGGGCCAGCTCGTCGTGGGGACCAACGTCCTGGGGATCCAGGCCCACAATTCTGCGATCAGCGGCAGTTCGGACTGTGTCGCGTGTCCTATTCTGCGGGCGATTGTCGAGGAGCCCGGAAGTAGCGATGACCCCCGTGCCCGCCTGGTGATCAATGAGCTGCTGGCCAATAGCGATGCGCCCCCAGGCAGGGACTGGCTGGAGTTGTACAACCCGGGCCCGATCGCGATCGACCTGGACAACGTCTATCTTAGCGACGGCCGGTTCGAGTTGCTTCAGTACAAGATACCGGACGGGATCGTACTTCAGCCCGGCGAGTTCTGGGCTGTCAGACAAGGCACGCCGCCGGACGAGTTCGGCTTCGGGCTGAGCTTCGCCGGCGAGACGATCTTTCTTACAGCGGCCACCGATGACCCGGTGCCCAAACCGGTCCGCGTTCTGGACGCCGTGCGTTTTGGGCCGGTAGAGGCAGACGTGGCGCTCGGCCGGTTCCCTGATGGCGCCGAATTCTTCGGTGCTCTGAGTTCGGCTACTTTTGAAAACCCAAACGCCCAGCCGTTGATTCGCGATATCGTGATAAATGAAATCATGTACCACCATGGCACGCGCGACGAGCGCTACGAGTATATCGAGCTGTACAACCGTGGTAGCAGCACGGTCTCGCTGGAAGGGTGGTCCTTCACCGACGGTATCAGCTACGACTTCAACGAGGTAAGCCAGGTAACCGAGATACCGGCGGGCTCGTATTTAGTGGTGGCAAGAGACCCCGACCTGCTCGAGAGCGTGTACGACAATCTGGTCATCGGGGTGAACTTAGTCGGGCCGTACTCGGGCGGTCTGGATGACCACAGCGAGCGTATCCGCTTGTCGTATCCGTACGAGGACCCGGAAACGCACCAGGTAAACATGATCACAGTGGACGAGGTGACCTATTACGACGGTGGCCGATGGCCGACGTGGGCTGACGGACAGGGAGCCAGTCTGGAGCTGCGAGACCCGCGCAGCAATAACGACACGCCGGCCGCCTGGGCCGACAGCGACGAGAGCAGCAAGACTACGTGGAAGCAATTCTCCTTTACCATCAACAGCAGTGATTCCCGGTATACCCACGATTGGGTTAATGTCTTTGGGGTAATACTGCTGAATCGAGGCGAGGTGCTCCTGGACGACCTTGAACTGATCATCGGCGGCTCGGACCGCCTCAGCAATAACGGCTTTGAGAGCGGCGAGTCGAACTGGCGAATGCTCGGCAATCACATTCGGTCGTTCGTGACCACGGCGGATCGTCACTCTGGGTCCCGTTCACTGCACCTGATCGCGACCGGGCACGGCGATCCCGGCGCTAATCGCATTAACCAGTCGATCAGCGGTGTAACCGCGAGCACGGTAACGTTCCGCGGCTGGGCCCGGTGGCTGCGGGGAAGCCCATTTCTGCTCCTGCGAACGACACGTGAGCGATCACCCGTCCAGCCGCCGCGACCGGCGCATGCGTTTGACCTCGAGATGCCACTGAACCTCGGCACGCCCGGGGCGCAGAACACGGCTTTTGTGCCGAACCGCGGGCCTGACATCCTGGATGTGCAACATGCACCGGTGCTTCCTGCCAGCAATGAGCCTGTAGTCGTGACCGCGCGCGTGGTCGACAACGACGGCGTGGGAGCAGTCACGCTTTATTATCGGTCCGAGGGGGCCGGCGGATTCACCGGCACGCCGATGGCAGACGATGGGTTGGGCAACGACCTGGTCGATGGAGACGGCATCTTCACAGGAACGATCCCGGGGGCCTCGGGTGGCACGATGCGAGCGTTCTACATCGTGGCGGCCGACGCCTCAGCGTGGACGCGGTTCCCTACGGAGCTGGAACCGTCGGCGGAAGTGCCCAATCGAACCTGTCTAGTTCGCGTCGGCGATATGCAGATGATGACGCGGTTCGCCACCTACCGGATCTGGCTCTCCAACGACGTCATTAGCACATTTGTATCGCGCCCAAATCTCTCAAACGAGCTGCTGGATTGCACGTTCGTCTACAACAACACCGAGGCCTTCTACAACTGTGGGATTCGTTACCGGGGCAGCCCGTTTATCCGGAGCGGCGAGGGCCGCGATCCCCGCAACCGTTACGCCTACCGGATCGACTTCAATCCGGACCAGAGATTCCGCAGTCGCCAGGAGATCAACCTTGACAACACCGAGGGGGGCAACCGCGGCCCACTCCAGGAACGCGCTTCGTACTGGTTTTATGCGCAAATGGGGCTCGAGTACTCGACGCAGGAGTTTGTGCGTCTGATCGTCAATGGCAGCGGCTCGACCAGCGGTATGGTCTACGAGGACGTCCAGAAAGTCGACGGTGACTACGTTAGTGGGTGGTTCCCGGACGATACCGATGGCTATATCCACAAGATCGACGACTACTTCGAGTACACGGCCGACGGCACAGGGTTCTCGAACCTCGATGAAGGGCTGAAGTACGACTCCAGACATCCACTGCTCAAGGAGACCTATCGATGGGGATTCGAGAAGCGGTCGCATCGCGAAAATGACAACTGGGATCATCTCTTAGATTTCGCCGTTGCGATGAACACGCATTCGAGTAGCCCGATGTATGAGGAGACCATCGAGTCGGCTATTCATCCCGAACACTTTGCCCTGGTCTTGGCGATTCGTCACGCCGTCGGCGACTGGGACAGCTACGGGTATAGCCGAGGCAAGAATAACTATTTCTACTACGCCCTGCCGGAGGGTAAGTGGTACCTGCTGCCCTGGGATATTGACTTTACGCTCGGATCAGGCGACGGGGCAGGCACGAACCTATTCACCGTGAATAGCGGGCAGTTCCCAGAGGTCTACCGGTTTTTGAATTATGGCAAGTACCGGCTCATGTACCTGCAGGCGTTCGCAGAGCTGGTGCATGGTCCGTGGCAGACGTCTTACGGAACGGCTGAGCCACCGACGGCCTTCGATCGGTTTCTTGACGACGCGGCCAATGCGCTAATCGCCGACGGGCTCGGTAGTGGCCGACGGGACGGAATCAAACAATTCGTGCGTGACCGTCGCGCCTATATCCTGACGCAGATCCCTTCGCTTGTCTTCGAGATTACGACCAATAACGGTGACGACTTCTGCACGTCGGATGCCATCGTAACGATCAAAGGTGCGGCCCCGGCGGAGGTAGAGATGATTTCGGTGAACGGCACGATTGTGGTCGCGAGATTCCTTGGTAACAACATGTTCGAGGTGGATATCCCAATCGAGATAGGCGATAATCTGCTTATCCTCCAGGGGCTCACTCGTACGGGCAAGCCAGTGTCTATGGCGACGGACTCCATAACTATAACCCGCGTACCGGCCTGTGCGATCGCCTCGGTAACGCCGAGCCCGGTGTGCAACACAGGTACGGCAGAGCTGGCGATCCACGGAACCGGCTTTGAGCCAGGGTCGGCGAGCTCGGTTGCGCTGACCAGCGCGTCGGAGGAGATCGGTTTTGATGCCCTCTACGTCCAGAGTGATCAGGCGTTTGACCGGATTGACGCGGCGACATTGCTGCTGGACGACCCCAGCCGCGGCATAGGCGACCCCGTGCACGCGGTCCATCCGTTCATCAACCTTTATTACAGTGGTGACGAGGGCGAATTCTCGCCCAGTTCGGCATTTGCGCCACCGTTCAACTCGGGCGAGCCGACCAACTTTGCGGTGCGGTTCACGGGGTATATTTTCGCCTCTTCACCGGGAGTGCGTTACTTCGGTGTGAACAGCGATGACGGATTCAGTTTGTGGATCGACGACCAGCTTGTCGGAGAGTACGCGGACCCGCGTGGCCCGGCGACGACCGATTGCGTTCAAAACCGAACCGCTGGCACGATGACGTTCGACTTTCCGGCCGCGGGGAGTTGCTTCATGGTCCTCGACTTCTACGAGAACGGTGGAGGAGAGGAGATCGAGTTCTTCCAGACCAACTCCACCGGCGGTGACCGGAGGTTGATCAACGTCGACGCAGAGCTTGTTGTATTCCGGGATGATGTTGTGAGGATTGAAGCGACCAACGTTGCAGTTGTGGACGAGAACACGATTACGTTCCAGGCCGACCTGGCGGGGGCCGAGCCCGGTGATTGGCACGTGATTGTGACGCCCCCCTGCGGTGAGGCCGCGCGGTGCGGTCTGGGCGGTGCGCTGCAGATAGTCAGCTGCATGTTCGACTTCAACGGCGATTCCCAGATTGACTTCTCTGACTGGGCGCAGCTCGCCGGAAATTGGCACAAGCCGTGCTCAGAACCGCTCTGGTGTGATGGAATGGATGCGGACCACAACGGACGCGTAGATATTGGTGATATGGCGATCTTTGCCCAGATGTGGCTTTCGGCCAGCGAGACTTACGGTACAGAGTAAATCAGTGCCCAGACGGGCAACGCGTGCTTACTTCATACGACGCTGGGGCATTCATATCGCTAAGATCACTCGGCTGCGAGCCGGTGCGGGGATACCGAAACTGGTTCCCAACGTGCAGGCGGTCCCCGCTGCGGCTGCTCAGATCTCCGTCCACGAGCCCGGAACCGGCACGGGATAACAGCCTTCGGCATCGGCTTGCACCGGCGCCGGGCTATCCTCGGTCAGGCCACTCACGTTCGGACAGAACTTGAAATCGGAAGCCATAGCCTCTTCCCAGGTGACGATGTTGCCGTAGTGGACGGCGGCGCGTCCCATGATGGAGGCCAGATTTGCAAACGCCGCCCGCCGGACCTCGTTGTGCGGCCGGTCTTGGCGGATTGCGTTGAGCAGCACGTCCCACTCGACCTGGTACGGGCTCACCTTCTCTGACTCTGGCCGCCAGGCAATATTTGCCTTGGCAGTTCGCTGATCCTCGTAGACCTGCACGGTCGGCGCGTGGACGTTGCCCGAGAATTGGGCTGCACACTCCGTGCCGTGCACGAACGTGGCGAAATCGTTGTGGCACTTCTGCATTGCACGGCTGTTGACGAGCGCCTTAGTGCCGTCGGCAAAGGTATATTCGATCGAGTACGTATGGAGGTTCTGGCTGCAATCGGTGCTATTCGGCTCGCGTCCGCCCAAGCCGTGTGCCGCGACCGGCCAGGCGTCCTTGATCCAGCAGCACTCGTCGACCTGATGGATCATCATCTCGATGAACCACCCCGAGCAAACCCACATGAAGAAGTACGGACGCCGGATTTGCCACAGCAGCTCGTTCTCGCCACGCTCAAATGGACCCATTCGGGCGCCAGGGTCCATGCGGTAGGCGCGGATCAACTGAATGGTACCAAGAGTTCCTTCGCGGATCTTCCGGATCAACGCCTGCCGCGAGGATGAATGCCGGCACATAAGCCCGCAGGCTATTTTAAGGTTCTTTTTCTCTGCAGCCTCAGCCAGGCGGAGGATCCGCTGGGTCCCCCCTGGGTCGGGCGCGAAAGACTTCTCCATGAAGACATTTACGCCCTTGGCGATGGCATATTCGAGATGGGTCGGGCGGAAGGCCGAATGGGTTGCTTGGATCATGACGTCGCCCGGACGCAGGCATTCGATAGCCTTGCGGTATGCATCGAAGCCGAGGAACCGCCGCTCCGGCGGCACGTCAATCCGCTCGCCGAACTGTTTGCTGAGGGCCCCGTAGGATCGTTTGAGCCGGTCCTCGAAGACGTCGGCCATGGCGACGAGCTTGGTAGGGCCGGTGGCCGAGGACAGGGCGTTGCCGACCGCGCCGCTGCCGCGGCCGCCGCATCCGACCAAAGCCAGCCGTATAGTGTTATCCTCCGCGGCGTGGACCCGGGCCAAAGCGAGGCCCGTAAGAACTGAACCGGCGACCACTCTCGTGCTCTGTGCCAGAAACCGCCGGCGCGAAGGTTTGTTGGGTTCTGTCTGCAATGAGCTGGATCCGCCGAAGGCGTGCTTGATTTGTCGTCTCATAATTGCTCCTTCGAAAATGGCGTAAGTACAAGGGCAGGCGTCCGCACCTGCGGCGTCAAATCAATCATTTATGTTATCCTCTGGGCATTTCGGATGCAACAGACATCGGCGGATGCCGATGAGTTTCTCTCGAGGAGAACCGTAACTTAACAAAAGTTTTTCCTATGTACCGGTCGACAGGCAGACTCTAACTTACAGGCTAAATGACTTGCCTAAGCTCGTTCGTAACGCGATAAGCTGTTTGCTAAGAACTTGCGTCGCTTGGCCGATTTAAGTATGATATCCCAAGTAAATAAATGTGCCTTTTTGAAGCGGCCAAGAATGGAATTGACCACTCTTAATATGCCTGGCATTATCCACTTGCCACTAGACTTGATATGAGGGACTTGATCATGGCTATTCATAGGTTTTGCCTGTGTGTGTTACTGACAATGTCGATCGGTTTTACGAAGACGCTTGGTCAGCCGTCGCAGAGCAGCGCCGGGATTTTGGACGTGAGACAAGAATCTTTTGGCCAGACAGCGGATGGTCACGAAGTAGCCATCTACCAGCTCACAAACGCTAATGGATTGTGCGCCAGGGTTATTGACTACGGAGCCATATTGGTGTCACTTGAAGTGCCGGATCGGAACGGTAAATTGGCCGACGTCGCGCTTGGGTTCGATGACTTGGATTCTTACGTTACGAGGAACCCCCTATTTGGGGCCACCGTCGGACGCTATGCAAACCGCATTGCCAATGCCAAGTTCACACTCGATGGTGTTGAATACAAACTGACGGCCAATGCCGGCAAGAATCATATTCACGGGGGCAGAGAAAAGAGATTCGATAAGGTAGTCTGGAAAGGCCACAGCTTCCAAAAGGACCAAGAAGTGGGCGTTCAATTTTGCTACCTGAGCCAAGATGGCGAAGAGGGTTTTCCCGGTAATCTTGACTGCGTCGTGACCTACACACTGACAAACGACAACGAGTTAAAAATCAGCTATGGGGCCACAACCGACAAACCCACGATTGTCAATCTGACCAATCACAGTTACTTCAATCTTGCAGGGGCCGGCAATGGCGACATTCTGGGCCATGAGATAATGATAAACGCAGCCTTCTACACACCTGCCGACAAGGCGCTCATCCCTACCGGAGAAATTCACAGCGTAAAGGGTACTGCTTTGGACTTCACGGAGTCACGGACAATCGGGGCAAGAATTGATGAATTGACCCAGACACGCGGCTATGACCATAACTACGTGCTAAACGGCTCGCTCGGTTCGCCTGCGTTTGCAGCCCGCGTGTATGAGCCTGACAGCGGACGGGTTATGGAGGTGCACACTACCGAGCCGGGCGTGCAACTCTACACGGCAAATGGCATGCGAGAGATCAAGGGCAAGCATGGCAAAATCTATAACAGGCACTATGGCTTCTGTCTTGAGACTCAGCACTTTCCTGATTCGCCCAACAAGTCTCATTTCCCCTCTGTCGTCCTGCGACCAGGTGAGAAGTACGATACCATGACCGTATTCAAGTTCTCCACACGCCGGCAATAGGACGGTGACTGTCACCGCGATGGGCAGGAATGGATGAAATGGAAGAACTTAGAGTGATGCACATTGTCGCAATGCCAATAAATGGTGTGTCTTGCCTGTAATTGCGGGCAAAGCATACTATAGTCAGTCATGCCGGTCAGAAACGCTATTTATGATGTGGACACGTACAGAACGAAGATCGCCGAATGAAATTAACGACCTGTGACTTCAAGCTTGGAGTCATCACAGCCTATGTCATCGGAGCCGTCTACGCACGAGCCGGATCACATGAATCCCACACGTACGTGGCCGACGAAGCTGCCGCGGCCTCGAATACGAATATTCTCCCTGGCTCGTTTGAAGAGCTGCTGGATCTTCGCTCCATTGCGTGTGTGAAGCCTTGGCAGACTTTCCAAGCCTCTGGCTACGACCGCAGCGGGGGTTTCTATGACTCGGGCAACTTCCTGCGCGTCGAAGATGCCAGACATTACGTACTAATGGAAGCCAAAGGTCCCGGCTGCATCGATCGCATGTGGTTTACGTACAAAAGTGAACCAGGCAAAGAACCCTATGACCTTCTTGTATTTCTCGATAGCCTGGACAAACCTGTGATACACGTAGATCTCGATGATTTATTCTCCGGAAAGCATCCACCGTTTGTTGAACCTGTCGGCGGGCTTTGCGGCAACAGAACACATCCGGGACGGTATTCTTACGTACCTATTGCTTTTGCGAGCTATTGTAAAGTTGTGCTTGTCCCGACGGCACCGAAGGAGCAATATCAGTACCGCGTCAACAGCCTCGGTGTCACTATCCCGCACATTTACTATCAGATTACGTACCGCAAGTTTGAGGCCGGTGCTCGAGTCAGGCCATTCCAGTGGGAACTGGATGCGAACGAACGCCAGGCTCTGGTCCGGGTTCAGCGTTTGTGGAGCAATTGTGGGGCATCGCCGTGGCACGGCGAGATGAAGTTGAGTCATCGAGCAACGGAAAAGGTGCTTGCAGCTCGTCGGCCGACAGCCCTGTTTGAACTAAAAGGCCCGGCCGTGATCTATGCTCTTCAACTGTCCGTTGAAGACCCGAGAGGCTTGTGGCTGGATATTTACTGGGATGAGCCACTAAAGCCACAGATTTCAGCACCAGTGGGTTCGTTCTTCGCATGTTCGGATTCGGTCAAGCCGTCCAGAGATGTGAACGCATTGTGGTTGGGTCGCACAAACGGATCGTACTACTGCTACCTCCCAATGCCTTTTCGCCGGCAGGCCAGGATGGTCATACGGTCCGAATCGGATAGTGTAGCCTCTATTAACGCCCGAATCGAGTACCGCCAAGAGGAATTGACAGCAGAGCACGGTATTCTCTGCGCCCGCCGATATGACGATGCCTCACCTTTAGTTGGCGAGCGATACGAGGTTCTAAATGTAACTGGAAAGGGGCATTTCATCGGCCTTATCATGGATCGGCCCGGTCACATGGAGGGCGATGACTTCTTCTTTGTGGACGGTCAAGAGCAACCGTCAATCCACGGGACGGGAACGGAGGATTTCTACAACTTCGCCTGGGGCTTGGCACACACCGGGTCACTTGCCCTTCACGGAATCACCATCCAAGGAAATAATCCTATTTGCTACCGCATGCATGTGCCTTGGAGTGTTCCCTTCCGCAAGTCACTACTTATCAACTGGGAACACGGCCACGATGTCAGAAGAGGTCCGAATCTCGACACCAGACGGTACAGTGGGGTCGCCTTCTACTACCGTTTTGAGTCCGATTGACGCCTATGGACCCAACTATCCGCTACTACTGTTCCAACGAGCGTGCTGTCTTGATTATTTGCTCACGACGTATTTCATAGACTTTGCCACGCCATCGAAGTGCTGTGGGACCAAAGCCGTGGAACACACGTATGCTGCCACTATCCTGTAGACTCTTGTCATCGGTCGGCTGAAGGGTAAATAGAGCGCCCTTGTCGTAGTCCTGTCCTGCCCATTGCAAGGCATAAAAGGCTGCAAATCGCGGCCCTTCGACAACAAATCCCCACTGCGGCAGCACAACCTCCGCGCCCAAATTTGTGGCAACTTTGGCAGGGCCGGTCCCGAAGTTGACGATGACTTGTGTGGCGCCTTTGTCGCGCCCGTACTCAGCCTGCCTGAGTGTGCGGTCACTGTTGAGGAATTTTAGTTGCCTCAAGCGTTGATGAGCAGTCGCGTTGTGTAGTGGCCCGAGGACCTCATGAGTGTTCTTCATAAAGACGTCCCACGGGTGAAGTCCTTGGGCCCAACCGTTATCACACCGGGTATAGCACGCCAGGTTGGAAACCTCATCGCGTTTTGGGGCTTGGTCTCGGTCTATTGATACTTGCCAGTAGAGATGGTCGCCGAATGAGTGATAGTGCAGCGGGCGCGCACACAGGATGTGATGGGCGACATACTCAGCAGCTTTGTCATCTGAATAACCGTATTTGCCGTAGCATATCTGGCAGTCATGGTAGACCATCTCGAAGAAGGGTATCACTACAGCCCCCAAATCTTCCGGTTTGAGATTATGGTAATATCGGCCGCTAACGGCGACCAGGCCTTCGAAGAAGTCACTGTGTGGCAGAGCCCACTCACGCCCGCACTCGCTGCCGAAGATACCGAATATCTCGCGGGCGTATTCGCTCAGGCGAATCTTCCAGGCAATATCGTCATTGCGACCGATGGGATGGTTCGGATCGTGACACTCGCGAGGGCCGACAGCATACGTCGTGTCTATGAAATAGCTCCAGGGCCTGAAAAGATTGTGAATGGCAGGCAAGTTCTGGGGTCTCTTGGCCAGTTGAAGCTGTTTCGGTGCGCAAACCATGTACGCCCTGCCACCCAACCACCTGCCTCCTTTTATCAGCGAGCCATCCGGCCGCTTCTCGATGAAGTCCGGATTCCAGCTCTTGGCGTCACGGTACATGTCCTGGACGTTATCGTGCAGACATCCTACATAGCCCAGCTTCTGAATGCGCTCGACCGCATCGGCAAGACCCTCGTTGCCCCCACACTCCGGATTGGCAGGCAGATTATCCGGATGCCGACAGTCATAGCCGCCCTCCGTCCAGCCTCCTATCATGAAAAGGCAACGGTCTATGCCCAGGTCGTTGCGCAGGTGTTCTGCGACCTTTGCGGCTTCGTCGAAGGTCCAGCGGACCTTGACCGATTCCTCAGCGGTACTCTCTTCGTTCATTCTCCTGGCAAGGCACGTCCACAACTTGGCATTTGAGGCGCCAAGCATTAGTTCGACATGTGGATCCCGGCGAATCTTCTCTTTAAGGGTAATAGCCAGACCTTTGTTCCGGGCATATTGTCTGTAGGCCGCTGCCACCGTGTTCCAATCCCCTGTGCCCAAGGGTGTTAGACGTAAGGACCTCGCAGTGCGGCGAAGCTCAAAAGTCGTCCTGAGCTCACGTCCGTACGGTTTGTTATCGAGCTCTACCATTTCTATTTCTGGAAATACGTAGGCGTCGTCCCAGGTAGCAATAAGTGCGGAGCCACTCTTTATAAGGCCAAGCATGTTCATGTGACATCCTTCATATTCGGACGTGCCAAAGACTCGTTTGAAAGTCTTTGAGCTGTCCGCCGGGATGAGTAGTCCTTCGCGGCACGGGACTATCACGTAGCCCCCATCGCTGCTAGTGATGGTCAGAGCATCATCCAGCAGGCGAATTGAGCCGCCGGACTTATCTTCATAGCGGATCTGGAAAGCTTTGCCCTTGTCTGCCATCTCAAATACAACTGCCGTCCCGGCTTTAGCGACAAGCCTCACGGCATCGCGGCCTTGGGCTTTGTGTTCTACAAATTCACCGGTGATCCAATCCGCCACACCGGCTGAAGCGGTGCCTTGCGAGGGCCATCTGATTCTGGAACGTTTGTCAAGAAGGCTCCACCGCCCGGTTGAACTGTCGATATCCACAGCCATGAACTCGCTCTGCAAGCTTAATGAATCGGCTTGCGCGACTATAGATATTGCCAGCGTTATTGAGAGAATCCAAATTTGCCTGAACATCGCCGCACTCCTTTACAACAGGGTGAATCACTAACCAAGACTCAGGCCAGCCTTTTGCAGCCGGCCTAAGATGCACTATTTCTGCAGAATACCAGATTTGAGCGCCTGGGGGAAGAGGATGGTTACATCAGTCAGACCATTGAGCGACATCGATAGACAGAACTGCTGCGCCTCTGGTTCGTACACAATGCAGGCTATCTCGCCGGTGGCCGTTGCTTGACGTAAGTCTTTTCTCACCCGCTCCGATTCGCTCATTGAGCAGCAGTCTATGGTGCTTGTCAATATAACCTCGTTTGACGAAGATCGACAGCTCAGTACGTGCAGCTACAATCCGGCATCCTTCAATCAGAAGCAGTCATCGACAATATGTGTACCTTGCGCGCCGACACCGACAGAACCGATGTGAACATTATCCATCAGTGAAGTTGTAATGGCGACAAAGCTGCCTCTAACATCTCCTGCATCTGCCTCTTGGCTGCACGTACCTAATAACACATCGGTTCCAATCGCAGCAGCGCCTTTCAAGCAGCTGCTCCTATCCAACCAGTCTGTTGCGACTATGTCCCTCCTTGTCACTGGCTTGTCTGCTTACGCTTATCCCACTGGAATCGCGCTATCTCTTCAGTGACCCTGCAAAACCCTCCACGAATCTTGCGCACTTGGCTACGTCTTCGACCAACTGACCAGACAAATGCTCGTATTCAATCGTCATTACGCCACGGAACTTCTGGGCGTACAACTCCTGTAACACGGCTGTGTAGTTAGCCTTGCCTGTGCCAAGCGGCACATCGCGTGCCTCAGGTTTGCCCGACTCAGCTACGTCTTTCAAATGCAGAGTGATGATTCGTTTCTTCACCTTCTTGAGGCACTCCACAGGATCCAGCCCTGAGCGAACCCAATGCCCGGTATCCGCACAAGAGCCAATACGTTTGCCGCGCCCTTGGCAGACTTTCAGGACATTCTCAGGCTGCCAGTACTTGGAATCAGGTGATTTGGGATGGTTGTGTATCGCCAAGTTTATCTCGTACTCGTCACAAAGTTGCTCGAGCTCGTCGAACACCTCTGACGGCGGCTCAGCGACGAGCGTTTTCACTCCCATCTCTTTGGCAAAGTCAAATATCTTGCGGAAGTTCTCCCTATTGCCGTCGACGGGAGCGTAGTAGTTGACCATCCTTATTCCGCGGTCGGCCAATTTGGCTTTTAGCTCACGACGCAAAGTTGGCGAGAGCAACTCACTGGTCTTCAAATCCGGACGCTCTTTGTCCAACGGCAGAAAGAAGCATGGCTCTACGTCTCGAATCCCCAAACCAGCGATTACGTCGAGCGCCTCGTAGAAGCTTCGGTCGCGGAACGTGTAGAGCTGGCACGCGATCCGCCACCCGATCTTCCTTGCACGAGGTGTGCTTAGCTTGGTCTTCTGTTTTTTCCCGGCTCCAACCGGAGCAGCCATAGACAATACGGCACCTGCTCCCAACGCTCCAGTTCCTGCGAGAAACTCACGGCGATTGAGTCGATCTGACATCATGGTACTTCCTCCCACATATTCCTTCCAACACTAATGGAAACCTGCAAGGCTCGCATGGCCCTCACAGCCATACCTACACAGGACTATATCCTAACGTTTTCGTGAGGACTATCTTATAGGATGTGTCGGGTTTGTCAATGGCAGTCGACAGGAACATTTGTGGAGTAGCCGTTGGCAATATCCGACCTAAACTCAACAAGAGAGCCTTCAGCTCACATGGGCCTGTCATACCGCCATGGCGCGGGCTAATAGCCTTGCGCTTTGCTGTTGATTTTTGGCAAGCCTTTGGGGAGAATACTACCAGACTATTGGGATTGCTCCACTTCTGGAGTCAAATTTTGGAAAGGATGGGACCATGGGAACAGGATCAGCATTGCAGTTTCACAAAGCTGCCCATAAAACTGCCCTGCTTAGCGTCGTCATTGCTATCGGTGCACTGCAAGCATCCTTAGTTCAAAGCGCGCCGGCAGGTTTGAAATTTACCCAATCGGCACAAACCATAGACGCGTATGACTTTGTTGAGGTAACCTTAAGAATTGAAAAACCAAATGCCGGAAATCCTTTCACAGACGCGGCTTTTGAAGGCCGGTTTGCCCGTGATGGGGGCGAGCATGTACGAGTCGATGGTTTCTGTGATTCGGCTGACGGACGTACGTTTCGCATACGATTCATGCCGACACAGCCCGGTGATTATGATTACAGCGTGAGGTATCGTCATGGCTCAGACGAAACAACGCACATCGGCAAGTTCACTGCGCAAGACGGCAAGCGTCGTGGGCTGGTCCGGGTGGATGAGGACCATCCATGGCACTTTTTGTGGGAAGGAACAGGTGAGCACTATTTCTGGAACGGTACGACCACGTACTGGCTTTTGGGTTGGGATGATGAAACCATCCGGAGAAACATTGACCGTTTGCACAAACTTAAGGTCAACCGATTGCGTGCTGCTATATGTGGACGCGTAGAAAACGGCCGGGCTTGGTTCGAGAACGTCTTCCCGACAGAAGAGTTCAGCTTCCGGCTCAATCCCTGGGTAGCTCGCAGACCCGACAGTGTCGATCAGCCCGGCTTTGACGTCAAACGATTTAACATCTCTCACTGGCAAAAGATCGAACGAATGCTGCGATACGCTCGCGACAAGGATATGATTATCTCCATTATTTTCTATGTTGACGGTGCTCGGCCGGGCGTGGATCCGTTCGGCAAGAAAAGAATGGGCCAGGAGGACGAGCAGCTATACTACAAATACGCCGTAGCTCGATTAGCCGCCTTTTCAAACGTGATGTGGGATGTCGCCAATGAGTACCACTTGTTCCGCGACGAGGACTGGGTCAACAAAATTGGTGCCTTGATAAAAAAGTGGGACCCGTACGACCATCTGATGTCTGTCCACGGACACGGCCAGTTTCCGTTTCGCACATCCCGCTGGGCCGACTTTGCAATGTATCAACAGTGGGATGAATCCGGCGGCCATCAGTTCATGCTCAGCAATCGCCGCAGGCAGGCTCAGGCCGGAAGGCCCATACCTCAGGTGAATGAGGAATACGGGTATGAAGATCATTATCCTACCTGGGGCGGAAACCGCAAAGCCCCGGCACGGTCCGCCGACAACCGCCGCAGACTGGCCTGGGGGATGTACATGGCGGGGTGCTACCAGACCACAGGCGAGCGTGCAAACACTGGGACCGGGTGGGGTCCCGATACCGGCGGTGGATGGATTAACGGCAGAGGGGATGATTCAATGGTTATGTTGATAGGCTACGGGCACATCGTAGACTTCTTCACTTCTATCGCTTGGTGGAAGCTCGAGCCGGACAACGAGTTCTTCGAAGCCCCCCGCCCGACTTCCGTCCGGCCGGAGCTAATGCACGTGGTATACACGCGCGACAAGACCGGCAAGGCCAAGGTCTTCCTCGACGGTCGCAAGCAAGCCGAGACTACTGTTGCCGGCGACACATCCAACTGGGATACCAATTATCGCTTTGCTCTGGCCAACGAATTGACCCAAGATCGTCCCTGGCTTGGTGAATTCTATCAGGTTGCAATATACGACCGGGTCCTGAGTGAACGAGAGGTACTAAGCAAATTCAAAGCCGGTAATACCACGAAGCCACAAGATGCACTTGCACTCTACGATTTCCGGGACGGGAGCAGTCAAAGTATAAAGGACCGTTCTAACAGGCCAGACCCCCTGCATCTCCGAATCGAGAATATCTCGGCTGTTAAGTGGCTTGAGACGGGCGGCTTGGCAGTTCGCTCGCCCGTCTTGATCGCTTCGCCAGAGCCAGCGTCGAAGATTAGCAACGCCGTTCGCAAATCAAATGCCGTCACCATAGAGGCCTGGATCAAGCCCGATAACACCACACAAAGCGGGCCTGCACGAATTGTCACAGTCTCACGCGATCCCGGCAGCAGGAATTTCACTCTGGGCCAGAAAGCTGGTGCCTACGAGGTCCGCTTTCGCACGACGTCGACGTCAGCCAACGGAGAGCCGGCTTTGTCGTCTCCAGGTGGCGATGATGCCATGCCTCAAATCTGCGGATTGCGCTCTCAGCAGGGAGATCTTGCGGTGCTGTACTTTGTGGCCGGAGGACAGGCCCGCATCAAGCCAGACTCACTCGGTAAAGTAACGGCAGCGCAGTGGTACAACCCTCGCAACGGAAAGAAGACGGCCGCCGTGAGAACGACCGAAGGTACTTTCGCCGCGCCGGACCAGAATGACTGGGTGCTCCTACTGGAAACGGCACGGCAGGGCCTCGTTTGAAAATACAATTAACTGCTTTAGCTGTTGTTATCACAGCTTCAGGAGGTTGTACGTTTCGTGTTAGCTGACAGCTAATATTCGGCGGCGCCGCCTCGCTCACGGAACAACCCTGACACAACTTTCTGGCCGTAAAGCCGACTTCTGACGGTACCACGCCGGAATGATGAAATATCTTTGTCTGGACTTTTGCTTGAGATACCACAGCCAAACCATCGAGTACAGCCAAAGACTCAGTCCGGCGGCACGCTCCGCGAGCCTTTGGTCTCCAACTGGTGGACGATATGCCCTTTCTGACCTGGCTGAAGGACTAATCGGGGGACCTCTTTACCCCCACAACCACAGCCTTTCAAGAATAGTCTCGCAGTCCGCACGGTTCGTCTGCCAGTATTCTTAATATTGACCGCCATCGAAACAGACGCAGCCAAAAAGTCATACGGGAACCTCGTTGGAGACGTTAAACCTGGTTAGCTCAGTTTTGACTTCAGTGCGGTGCTCATGGCGCCTGCTAGTATCATCACGACACCTATCAACACACAAAATATGTTAAAGTTTTTTTGGACACCTGTGCCAAAGGAAACCTCCTTCGAAAGTTCAGCCATCGTCCGTGCGACTAGTGCTGTCTGTATGACACTATAAATATGTGGGACAACAATCAATACTGTGCCACACACTATCAGGGTTATGGCAACTGAAGTCTTCATAGACATGGTTCTCCTGCAAAAGTAATTTTCTATTTAGGTTTGCCAGGATCGGTTCTTCGATAGGCTATTCTTATCCCATGAGCCCCAATCCGAAGAACGGTAATCGAATAGTCTCCACGCTCATTATTTACCAAACGTAATACGTAGGGCAGTTCTATTCTGTTGTCTAATTTATAAACCCTGCAATACTTACTGACACTATATTCTAAGAGCTTTCTCTCACCGTTACGAGGAATAT
>Ga0209427_10000592_pt1 | contig 39202 bp, 36 predicted proteins | sample DeeMarSWOR136_30_FD_187465 | JGI IMG/M metagenome (GOLD analysis project Ga0209427, IMG submission 187465) | Marine sediment microbial communities from White Oak River estuary, North Carolina - WOR-1-36_30 (SPAdes) (version 2) | ecosystem: Environmental > Aquatic > Marine > Intertidal zone >...
TAGAGCAGAATCCTTTGACTGTCTCATTCTTCAGTAAACAGGACATGTGCCCGCTGCGGATGAAAAGCGGAGGCTCATATTTCGACTTTCTTGAGGAATGCAGAAGACTTAAAGAAAACTGCGAATCCGGCACCAAACCTTTTTGCCGATTCTACTGGAACATAACAAAAAAGAAGAGGCAAGCCGAAGAACTGGCTATGGACTGTGCCCGAAAAATCCTTGATCCAAAAGAGGCTACCCAACGGATGGCTAAAAGTGGCTTCTGTGCCTACGAGGCGTTAAAACGGGTTCTCAGCAAAGTAAACATTTTTCTCGGAACCTACAATTACACCTTCAACCCACCGGTTAGAAAAGCCCTGCTGCAGAGTTGGGGAGTAGACCTGCCTAACATTTATCTTATAGTGGATGAAGCCCACAATCTACCAACCTTCGCCCGTGAACTCCTCTCTGACCGGATAACACAAAACACGGTTGAGAGCGCCCTCAAGGAAACCGAAAAATTTGAACATGAAAACTTGGCGGCTGTTCAAGATTACCTCAACGTATTAGACGATAATATTTTCCGATACATTCAGAAGGGTTTAGGAAATGCGAACCTTAAGCTGCTGGACCCCCAAGATATCGCCGACCGATTCCTTGAGTGGAGTGGAACATCCAGCGAGAAAGCCGCGGAAACCCTACACGAATATGGAGAACACGTGAGAGAGACACGTCAGGAACTAGGTTATGACAAAATTTTCAGTTACACTCATCGTGTAGGCGACTTCATAGAGAACTTCTTTCAGAGAGTCGGAAAAAAGTATGTTCACTTGATCCAGAAGGACTGGGGGGACAGAACATATCTAGAGGTCAGAAGCCTAGACGGTAGAGAAATAACAGATCCGGTTCTGCGGCAGGCTAGAGGAAGCATTCTCATGAGCGGTTTCCTCTCTCCTCCAAAGGTCTACAGGGACTTGATACTTCGCAACCAAGAAGATGTCCATCTTAGAGAATTCGACTCTCCATTCCCGTCTGAAAACAGGTTAATATTAGCTGCGAGGGACGTCTCATCGAGGTTTGAGAAGAGAACAGACCAGATGCTGAAGAAATGGGGAGAATATATTGAAGCCATATCAATGGCGAACGACGGCAACATAGCAGTTTTTTTCACCAGCTATAACCTGATGAACACAATTGTTTCGCATACTGACATCGATAGAAGAATGATTGTTGAGGAGCGTAAAACCAGACGAAGCGATGTGATGGAGAAACTAATTAGGTCAACCAGCAACGCATTGTTTGGGGTTATGGGAGGAAAATTCAGCGAGGGAATGGACTACCCAAACAACCTCCTAACATGCGTAGTAACAGTGGGATTGCCCTATGCAACGTGGAGCGTGTATCAGAAGGCGCTGATAAGTTACTTTGATTATCAATTCCCGGGAAATGGAAGAGCTTATGCTTATCTGACGCCAGCCATTTTTCGTTTGGTTCAAGCCTGTGGGCGCGTCCATCGATCAGCTAAAGACAAAGGGTGCATAGTGATGTTGGATGAACGAGTTACACGACCAGACATCAGGCAGCTACTCCCGAGCTACTACCAGAAAGAGATGAAAATAGTGAAGAATCCAATGGAGTGCGGAGAAAGCATAACAAAATTCTGGAAAAAACATCGGAAACTTTCCTGACACTTAACAGACATAGAAGCAAAGTTTAATCTCCAGAAAAAGGAATTTTTTTGTATTTAGATTCTGACTTCATAATTAAATATTACCGTTGATGTCCAGTTTGAACTATTACAATAAATTAGGTGTGCGTGAAATTATAGAGCTTAAAAAAAGAGAATTGTTGAATTAAGCGGTTGAATTGTGTAACAAGATTTGAGGGCATCGGGTTAAGGCATAAAGTTAAAGATGGATGCTGCAAACTTAGTAAGTGAATGGTTTGCTTCAGGGCAGAAGTTAAAAGGGATTTAAGTTAGTATTGCCTTATACATCTTAATACTTTGATACTATAGTGGAGAGTTAAAAGTGCCCAAGATTCGGAGAAAGACCTTTGCGGCTCGTGAAGACTTGATCGAACGCGCCAGTGAGGTTGCCAAGAAAAAGGGTTTTAGTTTCTATGCTTTCTTGAACGAAATTTTGCAGCTAACTCTCCAAGCGGAGGAGATGGGTGTAAGCCTTCGAAGTCTGATTGAGGAGCGTGGACTGCTGAAGGCTGCGAAGGAGGCCAGTTTTGTGCTTGGTTTGGAGAACTTGTGGTATGAGATGACTGATATTGCATGTGAAAAGGCTAAGCGCAGAACGTTGGAATGTTGGGTTGAGGCTGGAGCTTGGCTGGCGAAACGTTATGTTTCAGGTGGGATTAAGAATCCGTTTTTAGCTTTTAAGCGGGACTTGGAGGCTTTCACTTGGAATGTTTCTGAGTTAGATGTTGAGGAGGGGAAGGGCGAGGTTTCAATTCGGATAATTAGTCCGAAGTTTTCCGAGTCCTATACGTTTTTGTTGGAGGCGTTTCTTGAAAGCGCCTTGGAAACTTTCGGTTATACGAGGTTTAATAAAGATGTTTCAAGAGGAACTATTAGGATGAAGGCGTATAGGGGGAAGAGTTGATGTCTGTGGGTCAGAGTAAAAGCAAAAGGCTGATTCCTATCCCTGAGGCGCTTCTGAGGGGGCTTATGGAAGCGTCGAGTAATGAGGGGAAACCTCTCAACAGATACATTGAAGAGGCTTTACAGCAAGCCATTAAGGTCTTTGAGACGGGTCAGAACCTGAAGGGTATGGTTCATTATTTTGAAATTCTTCAGTCACAAAAGGCGTCTGGTGCCATCTTTACACCGTTAACAGTGTTTGACTTCATGACGAGCAAGGTTTACATTACGGATAAAGAGAAGCTGCTGGATGTGTGGTTTAAAAGCGGAAAGTGGTATGGAAAATATCTTACCGAAAAATTTGAAGATCCAGTTCAAGCCTTGGCCGATCTTCTTCAGGCGGCAAGATGGGACCTGAATGAAGTGAATGTTAAAGAGATCGATGGTAAGATTAAGCTCAGGTGCACGTCAACGGCTTTGACAAAAGAGGGAACTGAGTTGCTTCTGAAGTTTATCTCGGGGGCTCTAGATGGTATGAAGTGCAAGATTTTGAAGAGCGAGTTCATGAAGGGTTTGATTCTTGTAGAATTTACGTTGTGCACATAGACACACACTTCCTACGGGTTTGTGCACAAATTGGTTTTTGCGTTTTATAGTGTGGACACAAAGTATATATTCCATATCTGATGACTGAAGATACGTTAAATATAGAGGAAATAAAAATGCATAACAAAACAGTATCTAAGATTTTAGTAGCAATCATCATGACATCAATGCTTATAGCAATATTACCTGCACTACCGGTAGCCGCAACGACCATATCTTCATTAACTCCAAGTACAGGAAACGTTGGAGCCACGGTACGCCTAGTCGGCTCAATTGACACAGAAGGTGGAGCTTACACCATCTGGTTCGACGTTGACGACGACGGAACCGCCGTAGGAGACACGTCTGTTAAAACAGGCAGTGCTCCAACCAACTCGTTACTCGTAAACACCACCTTTACAGTTCCTGCGTGTGTAGGCACTGACGCCGGAAACGGCCACAAAGTGACCCTACGAGACCTTTCGTCTGGAGGAACTTCTGACGCAACATTCACAGTACAAACCAAAAGATCAATAACTGTTGCAGCACACGACCAGGAAGGTGACGTAGTCTCAATAACCATGGTAGTAACTGGAGGAATTGCTACAACTCTAAACAACTTCACCCTCACTGTTACTGATCCAGCAGGAACAGCAACAATGAATTACAATGTCTCATTCTCAACGAACGCACTTGGCTCTGGAAATAATGTCACAAGCTTTCCTACAGACTTTACCACAGGCGCATCCTCGAATTTCACTGGAACCTACACGATAGTTGCTGATCGAAAGCTCCCAGGAGTTATAGCAAACGCTGCAACAAAAACTTTCACGATTGGTTTAACGGACAAAACTTCCTACGGAAGATTTGACCCCGTCAGCGTGAAAACCGCTGGATGGACTGTCAACAAGCTTATCAATGTAACAATAACTAATCCATCCGCGACAGTTGTCAAATCGTGGACAATGCAAAACGTCACTACAGGAGTGTGGACTAGCAGTTGGGTGCTTCCGTGGAACGCTTCCCTTGGAACCTACACAATAACAGCAGTCAACGCCACAGGCAACAACAAAGCCATAGCTTCTACTCACACCTTCACAGTCACTTCTGCAGCTCTGACGGTTGTCCAAGTTTTGGCTCCATCATCCACGTATCAGCGCACCATTACAGCAAAAGCGAACTTCACAATCTCATATCCCGACGCAACATACCTTAATACATCACAATTCAGCTCAATTACAGTCAGCGTCTACTACAACACAACACTCGTCACAACCATACCTCTAACCACAGCTAATTTCAACCCAACAACAAACTCATGGCAAGTTACATGGAAAATCCCAAGAAATGCATCACTTGGAATCGGCTATAAATTTTCAATAACTAAAAACAGTGTTACTGATACCACGGGCAACACTGGACCAGCCTCTACTACTTCATCAAGCACCTTCACAATAACTGCAGCTGTGCTGACAGTGAACATAAAAACTCAGCCAGCAGCAAACTATACGCGCACACAAGCAGCCAAGGCAGTGTTCAATATCACATACCCAGACAAAACATACTTTACTGCTGCAGATCTCGGATCGATAAAAGTAGGCGTTTTCAGAGGTAGCACAAGCGTAGCAAACTTGACGCTCGCTGCAAGTGCTTTCAACGCAACTACAAACAGGTGGACCATTAGTTGGGTCAGCGGATGGAATGAAACACTCGCTACCAACTACGTATTCACAATAGCAGTTGGTGGAGCTAAGGACGCTGCAGTAAACACAAACACAGCAGCAGCAACCACTACTGCTTTCGTGTTGCTAAAAGCCAAATTGGCCATCGCCTCAGTCAGCACAGACAAAGCCAGCTACGCGCGTGGAGAATTCGTTAGAATTTACTTCGACGCCGCTTATGCTGATGGATCACCCGTCACCACAGGCACGTCTGCAGTCACTCTAACAGCACCAGACGGCTTCACAACCACTACAGTCAACCCTGTCCCCACTTCAGCTGGAAGATGGCAAGTGACTTGGTGGCTCTCTGAAGCACAACAAACAGGCGCTTGGAACATTACACTAAATGCTAACGCAGTTGTAGATGGCGCAACCGCCAGCAGCACAGCCAACACAGGTCCAGTGGCCACTCGAAGAACCAGCTTCACAGTACTCCCAGCTGAGGTTACTCTCGCGGACATCATTGCAGCGATACAAGATCTTGACGACAGGCTAGACGATGTAGAAGCAGACACAAACGCTTTGGGTTCAGGTCAGACCTCATTAAGCACTAAAGTCACTAACCTACAAACCACAGTTGGTAACCTGCAGTCTGATCTTGCTGACCTACAAGCCGCCTTGGATTCTCTCAGCGCCACCACCGCAACTACAACAGAAGTAGCAGCTCTAAGTACAGCTTTGACCGGCGTGAGCACAGACCTTGCCTCACTTGAATCAAGCCTAAATGCTCTCAGTACCGCTGTCGACGCCGCCGCAACCGAATCAGATGTCGCAGCTGTAAATACAGCTGTGGACGAACTCAGCGCAGATGTTGCCGCACTTGAATCAAGCCTATCTGCTCTCCGTACCGCCGTCAACGCCGCCGCAACTCCAGCTGACGTAGATTCTGCAGTAGACGCTGCAGTAAGCGATCTGTCTGGAGATATCGGAGGCATCAACACACTGGTAATCGTAGCCGTCGTGTTGGCTCTGATAGCAGCAATAGCCGCAATACTTGCAGTATACATCATACAGCGAAAAATAGCCGGATAAGACCCCTACTAAACAGGGGCAAAACCTCCCTTTTTTCTTTTTTTAGCAAATATTTAGCATAATGCATTTTTAGCGAAAGCTTCCCCAAATAATTTCTGAATATTTTCCATTGATATAGAATATTGCCTGCCAAAATTCTGTCCACCTCAATCAGCAGGTTGTCTTGAGAAGCGCAAGGAAATAACGCGAAAGAACAATAGTGAAGATAAATAAGGTCTCCATAAACACGTAGCGACATTTTCGAACGGATAGACTCTGACATCCCTGAACCCGAAACAAATTGACACTTCTCCAGCAAACCCTTTTTCCTTACCCAGCATAAGGGAAAATAAGGATTAGACGCAGTGTTTTTTATCGTGCGTGTGAGCCCCGAAAATCTTAAACTTAACATAAAAAACTCTAATATGGAGAGTGTAGGCGCTTGCAGTTTCTAAAGTATATCAAGGTTAGGCGGGTTGAAACACGACCCGACGATGCTTGGTACGACATGAGTTTGCGTCAGTTAAGGAATGGCGAAGTGAGTTTTTACACTGTTAAAGACTTTCTTACGGGTGATTGGCTTTTTAAAATGTGCAAAGACAATGAACATGGAAAGATCTTGGTTAAGGCTGTTAAATGCCCAGCAGGTATCCGCTTCTCACAGTTAGAAGGAAAAACCATGGTTTTTCAAGATAGCAATATTGAGGGCATGCTTTACGACGTGATTTCCTTAACACAAACGGATGAGAATGATAATGTTAGTCGAAATATTGTCTCCAGCATCGAAGAGGTTCCAGCCATCATCAGGGAGAACTATGAGATTAAACCCTATGAAGAGGCAACTGGAAAAAAAGCGCCGGGTAAACACTTAGTTACTCTGTGCAAGCGAGAAAATGAAAAGGAGATCATAACCCTTTTTGTGCTTGAACGAGCTTGGTCGCTTTCAAAATCCACGCTAGAAGAGAAAATGGAAACGGAAGAAGAGAGGCTGCTGAAGACAAAGACAACTAAAAAAGAAGTGGACACGGGACAGGTTTGGTCGTGTCCCATCTGCGGAAAAAAGCATCGGTTAGTACATGTGGAAACAGAAAAGACCGTTAAACATGTGCTACGAAAGCCACGTTTAGGGTAACCTCTTCTGAGGCACTTGCGGAAGAAGAAATATCACGTTAAAGCCGTCAAGACCATTAAGGAAGGTTTTACCGTGATGGCTGGAGACATCTCCCAAAAATCCTTTTGTTATGCTGCTGACAGTTAATTCTCGGAAACACGGCTTTCTTCTATTCGTTTACAGATTTGTTCAACGACTTGAACGTTTTCGTATCCCATTTCAGGAGTAACTAGGGGCTCTCCATTACCAGAGAGGCTTTCCACAAACGATTTGATAATTCTCGCATGAGAAACACTATAGTATCTGGGTCCTTTTCCTTTGGTTACAATATTTCCCAGATATGCTGCCCATATTTTAACTTGGTGGACCATATTCTCAAAATGCATTATTCCACGCCCAGGCTTCGAAACAACTAGGCTACTCATGGGATAAATTCCAGCATGGATTGTACCTCCAGTGCCGTAGATGTTTACATGAACGTCGGTTCGGTCGTGTCCGGGCGCATTAAAGCTGATGTGAATGGTTCCAAACTTGTTTTTTTCAGCCTCTAAAATTACCCGCAATTCATCAAAGACCATCCATGGGTGAGGACCCAGCTTGTCAGCTAATACGGATTTAATTTCCAGTTTTCCCAGAAAAGCTTGGAGAAGATAGATTGGATGGGGCAAGTTTTCTCCAAATCTGCCGCCTGCTAGTTTGTGGCACCAATGGTTTTTATCTGCTGCCATTGCCTCATCATTACTGTGCAAAACCCCAACATCCATTCCTATGACCTGTCCTATATCTCCTGCCTTAACCCTCTTCATCGCATTAAAAATTGAATGCTCAAAGAGTTGGCTATGAATTATTGTCAGTTTCCCAGATGACTTCTGAAGGGTACCAAGCACTCTTTCAGCATCAGCAGTATCTACAGTGAATGGCTTTTCAACAACCACGTTACAGCCAGACTTCAGAGCCTCTACAGCTATATTCGCGTGAAACTTTGGGGGAACACAGACTGAAACAGCGAACAGGTCTTCCTTTTCAAGCATCTCAGAGAAGTTAGTATAATGAGACGGAATTCTCCACTCTTCAGCGAATTGCATGGCTGCTTTTTCATTCAAGTCACAAGCAGCGGCTACAGAGAGTCCTATATCTCTCCATGCATTGACATGTATCCCAGAAATGCCTCCACAACCGACTATTCCTACGTCCATCACAAGCGGTCTCCAATAATTTCATCCATAAGATAATCTAATAAAAAAGATTATCTCAAGAAAGAGAAAACAGCAACAGAAACAATTTTGTTGGCGCCGGGGGTGGGATTTGAACCCACGCGACCCAATGGATCACAGGCTCACCGTAGTCGGAGACATTCCAGGCATGAACTTCCTATATTGGAATCTGCTCCCTACCAGATTTCCCGCATATGCTCTAGGACACCCCGGCACAACCAATAGAATAGCATTCAACATGTTTTTTAGTCTTTTTGAAACAAACAAGGCTTCACTTATTGCTGCGCCACATCTTAGGATAAAGGCCACGAGGCATCAGAACTCGTTGAGTCTTCGCTACAAAACCGTGATCCATCTTCAGCATCTTCTCGGAAGAAACAAAGGCTTTTGACATTGTTACAGCTTCTCCTTTTTGTGTGAAAACCGCAACAGTGTCGCCGATTTTGATTCCAGCATCTAATGACAGCACTCCTGGAGCCGTCAAGTGGGCTCCGTGGCAAAGTGCGTCCACCGCAGAATCTCGCACATGAATCTTCAGCATCAACTCAAAGGCTTTTTCCATGGGATAAACGAACTTCCTGAGTATGTCTTCATTTTTGGTTTCTTGCCACTGGCTAAACAGGTAAGAAATGTCATGTAATGTGACTAGACTTTTGTCCTCTACGAAGGGTCCAACCCTTGTTCTACGAAGCTCCTGCATATGAGCGCCGCAGCCCAGAACCTCGCCGACATCGTAGCAGAGTTTCCTTATGTAGGTTCCCGCCTCACACCCAACCTTGAAGAGAACGTTCCGTTCGTCCATCTCCATGAAGTCTATGTAGTAGATTGTTCTTGTCCGAAGCCTCCGCTTGACCGATGAGCGTACAGGAGGTCGCTGATAAACGGTTCCTTGAAACTCCTCTAAAACGTTTTTCACTCGATCCTCTGGAACCTGAGAATGGATCTTCATTACGCAGACGTATTCTTTGCCTGCCAGAAGAAGAGCCTGAATTACTTTGGTAGCATCCTCTATGGCATTAGGTAGAATACCGGTAACTTTGGGATTTCCCCGGCTAATTAAGCCTCAAGGGTCCCGCCGTGACCGGCACTTTCAAGACTGAGGATTCGCTTGAGCCAGGCTGTAACCTCGTGGCTTGATGGTCCGGCAGGCTTGTCCAAGTTTATTATTCCAAATCGCATGTGCTCTTGGATAGGCCTCTCTTCAGGTCTGTGACCGAAACGCATGTCGGTCTCCTCCTCAGCTTTAACTACCAAGCTTCGCTTGATTTCCCAAGGTTCGTTGATTCTTCGCATAATTCTTCTCCAAAAAGGAAAAAAGGGTTAGGAAAGGTTAAAAGAGTTAGGATAGGGTGGGCTTCACTGTCTTAGCTATCTCTTCCAGTTTACCTGCTGTCTTAAGTGCTTCAGTGACTTCTTCGTCGGTTGCGCCTCGGTTTATGTCGATTTTCTCGCGAGTTGGTTCTAGGTGATTAATGTTGGCGCGTCTCCGTTTTATGTCAGAGAGTTTTTTAGGGCCAGTGATGAGAACGAAGTTTTTGTCTACAAGGTCTACGACTACGCATTTCTTTCCTGCTTCTCGCCCTACGATTTTGACGCAGATTCTTCCTACTTCAATTGCAGGCAACTTTAACCCTCGTCACTTTGACTGGGAGTACCCATCTTTATACTTTACTCATACTTGAAAGGGAGTCAACATTCTACACCTAGCTTATGGCAGAACCGCAGCGGATTGATTTTGCACTCAGATATGGAATTCACGATTTTGAAGCGAGACCCGGCAGGAGAACCCAAAGTTTTATGGGCGTAGCTTAGATTGTTACATCCATTCTTGTAAGCGAAAACATTCTTGTTTGCTGCAAACTCTCGCCAAGTTTTGAGAACTTGAAATATGTATTGGAAATACAGAAATGTTTTATTTGTCAGATTCGGAATCTGAACCGAGCGCACGCATCCTCATAATAGTTGAACACCAAATCTCCACTAACCATTTTGCCTTTTTGTGTGCGCTCCACACCCCCCGCATTCTGTTAAGCGTGAACGACATGTGAAAGAATATGTTTTAACCGAAAGAAAAACAAGTGGAATATCCTAGTTAACAGCGGCTCTTCGGTTATCTGGTTTTTTCCAGAAAAGTACTGTTTTCAACAATGAAGTATTATTAGGAGCCTAATAGAACAGGTAATCAACAGTATCCGCTTTCACTGTTGTGCGCTATGAGTTGCAAGCTTTTTTTGGGTTTTACTTCATTGTCAGATACAGTAGCACAGCTAGGGCTAAAGTTGTGAACAGGTCTGGAAGCATTGCGAAGGGTCCAAGACCGAACGCCCGAAAGCCGAAGAGCCACTGCAGTAAGGGATTAGAGGAAAGGGCATAGAGAAGCAGAATCAGCGAGAAGATTATCAGCCCGATTGTGAATTCTGATTGAAGTTTTTTGTATATGTCAATGTATGTAGACAATAGAAAAACTAGGAGTGTGGCGTTGATTGAGGAAAGTACTGTTTTGACTTTGTAGAATAATTCTATGTCCCCCATGACTGAATAGTATCTGTCAAATTCGAAGTTGAATCTGTCAAAGGGAAGTTGTCTTGGTTCGAATATGGAAGTTGGAGGGGCTGGAGCATTTTGGGTGGCTAAAAAATCTGAGAGCACAGCCACCACTACCAAAATCGCGAAGATTATTGAGATTTTCACGTATCTGTTCATATGTAGGTTCACTTCTTTTTCTTCCTTTTTTGTTTTTTCCACAATTTGTTCAGAATCTCCTCGAATATACCGTAATTTTCCTCCATTTCTGTAGACAAGAAATAGGTGGTGCCATACCCGTTTCCGGCGGAAGTAATTATTCTGTTTTTTTGCAGGATTTTGAGATGGTGCCTTATCGTTCTGTAATCCATTCCAAGGAGGTTCGCCAATTGATTTGCGTTTTGCGGGTTTTCTCGTAACGTTTCAATTATCTTGGCACGAGTTACACCGCCTCTGGTTCCAGCAATAAGCCAGCCAAGCAAATATTTCAACGGGCGACCACGAACAGACATTCATAACGCTCCAAGGAACAGAGGAGATAATGGAGATATTTTGTCGTTTGTAATAAATATCACTATCTTTCTGATTCGTTATGTGTTACGCTGTTAACTTCGGCTTGTTAATGTTCATTTTTTACGGTTAGATTTTGGTTGAATTTGGGTAAAATTCTGAAAAACCGTTTAATTATCAACTATCAAGGTAGAGATTAACAACCAAACTGGAGGTGAATGGTTCTGAGAAAAAACAAAGCTTTTGCATTACTGTCCATAATAGTTGCAGCTACAGTTTTTGGCGTCTTAATCTTCTCTGTATCCGCGTCTGAAGATGTGACCACTGAGGAAGAAGAAACTGTACCTTTCTTCTGGGGGTTCCGTAACCGTTGGCTAGATACTTTAACTGATGACCAGCTTGCCACATTAAAGGAAATGATTGAGGAAAACCGTGCCGAAGTTAAGGATCAACTAGAAGAATGGGACGCCAAAATTTCTGAGCTGAACGATGAACAGCGTGAAATACTAAAGACAATGATTGAGGAAAACCGAGCTGAAGTTAAGGAACAGCTAGAAGAATGGGACGTCGAAATTCCGATGTGGCAGGGTCCAATGGGTTTGCTAGGCAGCCTCACAGATGAGCAGAAAGAAGAATTGCAAGCAATGAGACAGGACTATCTAGATTCCGTTAATGCTAAGCTGGAAGAATGGGGTATCGAAATTCCAGAGGTTCATGGTCCGCCCCCAGGGGGTATGGTTCACGGTCCTCGCCCGGATGGTATGGGATTCAGTGGAAGAGGCGCCAGAGGTTTCGGCCTATTCAAACCATGAGTCAAACTACAAATTTCGCAAAGTAGCCAGAACAATCCCCCTTTTCCCTCTTTTTTTAGGCTTCTACCGTTTTCATGAGGAACTATTTCAATCCAGCATTGATAGGATACTTGCTAGAACTGGTTTTCAAGGGAGCAGATGAGTCGAAGATGAAAACGGGAGTTTAGCCTAAGTGAATTCAGCCTTTGATGTGAAAATTAAAGCTCCGCTTAAGATTGAGAATATGAGTATTGATATTTCAGAAAACAACAGGATATCCGTAAAGCCGTATTGATAATGTTGAAGGATTATATAAGTGACAAAGACCGAAACCAACAGGAGAATAACCCCTAACATTGTAACTTTAATGCGTTTTCTTTTTAGCATGAATGTTCCCCCAGCTAAGCCAAATGCAGCAGCTACAATACCAAAAACTCCTAAAATCAAAAATCCTTGTAATAGAGAGTGACTATAGTAAGAAAGCAATGATACGTACTGGTAAATTGCGATATATCCTAAGCCACTGGAAAAGGCGGCTGCAATTATTGATAAAAGGGCTGCAGCAAGCACTAAATCTGTGCGTTTTTGCTGTATCTCATCCTCAGGTGCAAGGGATTTTCCGCATTTGGGACAAAAAATGGCATCTTCATCAAGAATCTCTTTACCGCAGTTTGGGCAATTCAATAAGCATTCAACCTTTTCAGCTTCTTTTATAGTCACGAAATTGTAACAACGTTCGCTGTTTTATATATTTAAATTTATTTCAAAATTTAGAACAACTAATAATCAAGCCCAAGTTTTGGTGATGTCCGAAATACTACGTTACTTTCAAACGGATGCTCTGCGAAATTTTAGTAGGGGACAAATTTGGGTCTAATTCTGAAAAACTCTTTAATAGCAAACGGGATGTTGACTCAAATCTAGCGCGTCTTTAAAAGGTGAAAAATTTGGGTGTCTTCACGAGAGCATTGAGAAATGTTTCAAGAAGAAAAATCAGAGTTTTGCTAGTAGTGGTTGCTCTGAGTTTATCCATGGCAATATTGGTCTCTATTCCGGCAGGCATAATGGCGAACCAAGAAGCCGCTAAGGAGTTAAAAGCAAATTATGAGGCGTATTTAGGAGATATACAGGAAGAAATCAAGGAAGCATACACACTATTGGAAGTTCGCTATGCAAGCGGCGATTTTGCCGGGGGCGGAGGATTTCCTGAAGTAGGTAGTTTTCCTGAGGGCGGCGGATTTTTTGGGGGCGGTGGAGGCAGACGCCCGGGTTTCTTCCGAAGCGAAAACTTCTTCAACGAGAGCTTGGTGCTTGAAATCGAAGCTCTCGAAGGCACAGATGCTGTCATACCCTTTTTCGAAAAAACTGAAGGAACAAACCAGACAATTTCAACCCCATTTGGTACGAGTATTGAAATGCTCATTCCAGACTACACTATAGTAGGCGTTGTTCTAGATAACCAAATCATTAGTTACTATAATGTATTGCCGAATACAATTCTGGAAGGTAGAAACTTGGAAGAAGGAGATACTGGAACTGTGCTTCTAAGTTTGAACAGTACAGATTATTTTGGAGCAGGTATGGGCGACCCAGTGGACATTTTAGGAAACAGCTTCACGGTGGTGGGCATTTACGACGAAACAGATATTCTTGGATTGAACAGAGTTTACATGAGTCTCTCTGAAGCTCAGGTAATAACTGGTTGTGAGGGGCAGGTAAGTAGTATAGACGTTTATGCAACAAACGAAAACGTAGTAGACGAATTGGCGCTGGAAATATCTGCGTTAGATGAAAACATCACGATTACAACATACGAGACCCGTTTAAGCGGAATAGAGTTCAGAGCAGAAATGGCTGAAGAAAATCTGGAGTTGGCTGAAGCAACACTTAGTCAGACCCAAGCACTTGCTTTCCAAGAGATTGGAATAGCCATTGTTGCCACGTCTCTGATTGTGCTTTTCACGATGTTGTACACTGTGCGGGAGAGAACAAAGGAAATCGGTGTGCTCAAAGCTATAGGCTTCAGCAACGGTAACATCATGAGCCAATTCATGCTTGAAGGAGTAATGATAAGCGCAATCGCCGGATTGGTCGGGGTTGTTATTGGAACAATCGCTGCACCAGTATTATCTACTGCTCTGTTACCTCCAATCACCGGCATCAATAGCAATTCCGTTAATGTCACATCATTTGTGGGTAGGCAGGTTAGCCTTCCAGGGTTATCTCTGTCAGCAACTGCAGCTATTCCCAGCGTTGAGCTTTTGTTGCTCGTTTTCATAGGCGCCTTGTTACTGGGAGCATTAGGTACACTATATCCAGCGTGGAGAGCGTCAAGAACTAGTCCAATGGAGGCGTTGAGGCATGAGTGATTTAGCCCTTAAAACAGAAAACCTTGACAAGTTATTCAAACTAGGGAAACGGGAAGTTCGAGCTCTCTCGGACGTAAATCTTGACATTGAGAAAGGTGACTTCGTTTCAATTATGGGTCCTTCAGGGTCGGGTAAAACCACCTTGCTCAATGTGCTAGGTTGCCTAGATAAACCAACCCATGGAACAGTTAGTCTGGATGGAGTTAATGTAACAGCGGTTCCTGAGAAAGCTCTCCACAAAACACGAAAACATACAGTTGGGTTTATTTTTCAAACATTCAATCTGATGCCTTGGCTAAACGCTGTTGAAAACGTGGAACTTCCCATGGAAGGCACAAAAATGTCAAAAGATGAGAGAAAGAAGAGAGCTCGCGAACTATTACAGATGGTCGGGCTATCTCAAAGAGCAGAACACAGACCCCACAAACTGAGCGCAGGAGAACAACAACGGGTTGCAATCGCAAGAGCCTTGGCAAACAATCCTGCCATAGTTTTGGCAGACGAGCCCACAGGCAACTTGGACGCAAAAACCAAGTATGAAATCGTTCGACTACTGAGCAAATTGAACACTGACCAAGGAACCACAATTATCATGGTAACCCACGACAGGCAAGTAGGTTCACGGGCAAGCAGAATGCTTTTTCTCAACGACGGAAGACTGCTGAAAAAAGAGAGGAAAGGCTCGCATTTTATGCAGCTCACCTGTTCCCATTGTGGAAAAGAAATCCAACCAGACGATACGTTCTGTGCAGGTTGCGGCAAAAAATTGGGATTAGACAAGGAGGGTTAAAGTTGGAACTCGCTAAAGAACCGAAAAATTCACGCATCTCAGCGCTTCTTGTAGTAATTATTGTGATAGTCAGCCTAGTTGCGGGAGGATTGTTTGGCTATTTGAGGTGCTATTCAACCACTTCAGGAGAAATTGATAACCTGCAAAATCAGGTGGCAGTACTCCAAGAACAAATTGCAAACGTCCAATCAACACAAAATGTCACAATCATTTCAGGAGAAAACGTTTCAGTTTCACAGCTATACGAGCAAGTTGAAGACTCAGTTGCCGTAATCCGCGGGATGATGATAACGCAATATGACCGTTTCGGGCGCCCCTACTACACACAAGTTCAAGGATCTGGTTTCGTCTATAACTTCACGGGACAAATTGTGATTGTCACAAACTATCATGTGGTCAACAGCGCAATCAACATCACCGTAACTTTCGCAAACGGCAACGCGTATACAGCAACGGTTCTCGGCTCAGATCCGTACGCGGAATTAGCAGTGCTTTCTGCAGACGCACCACAGGAAGAATACAAGCCTCTCGAAATTGCCAGTTCATCAAACCTGAAAGTTGGCGATCCAGTTATGGTCGTCGGCACACCATACGGATTAGCTGGGTCAATGAGCACAGGGTTCGTCAGCTCATTGGGCAGAACATTAACTGCAGAAACAACAGGCGGATACGTGATAGCCAACGTCATCCAAACCACTGCTCCCCTTAATCCAGGCAATTCTGGAGGTCCAGTTCTGAACTACCACGGTCAGGTTGTAGGCATAGCCACGGCTATTGTGGAAGATTCGCAGGGAGTAGGATTTGCGATACCTTCTAACACGATCTTGAGGGAAATTGAGGACTTGGTTAACACTGGCTCTTATGGGGATCACCCTTGGCTTGGCGCAGCAGGAATAGACATGACTTACGAAATTGCTGCAGAAATGGGCACCGACGTCACTTATGGTTGGTTGATTGCTCAGGTTACAAGCGGGGGACCAGCTGACAAAGCAGGTCTTCAAGGGGGAACACAGCAAGTCGAAATTGCGGGAAATCTGGTGACTATTGGCGGTGACATAGTAATAGCTGTCAACGGAACACGAATAACCAGTATAGAGGACCTCTCAGCTTACCTAGAAGAATACACTTTACCCAGGCAAACCGTCGACTTAACAACAGTAAGAGACAACCAAACAACTATCATCCCACTTGAATTAGAAAAGCGCCCCACAACAACCACAGCATAACTATTGCAGCAGAGAATTCCAAATCTTTTTTTCGAGAATCGAACTCGCATTTCATTTAACAATAGTGTTCAGTAAGGCTAGAGAAGCATATAATGCCTCTTCTGTTCTAACTGTCTCGGTTCCCTGATCTGGAATAGTGTTGACAGTGAAGTCGGCAACCTTGTCTAAACTAATGTTTTCTTGTGCCACAATCTCCTGAAGCCCCTGAGTTGGCGCACCAAAAGCCACCAGAATGCTGCTAGATTTTTTCCAACGCTCAGCAAGCTCATCAGAGACTTCTGCTAAGGGAGTTCCAATCTTGGATGTGGCAACCACCAGATCGTAGTCACGTGATTTAGTTAGCTGTCCAAAAGAAAGTTTTGAAGCTGTTACAGTGTAGCCCCAGTAAGTTTCGATGTCTTCCCGGTTAGCTAGTGTAACTCTGGGGCGCTTCCCAAGTTTTGTTATTTTGACGGTAACTCTCTTGTTTACGGGCAGTTTCTTGTCCGGAAGTAGGACATGACGTTCGACGCCTATGTCCACAATGGACCCAAATTCGTTAACGGACAATATGGCTCCTTCGCGGTATTCTCCAACCTTCAGCTGTTTTGTTCTTTTCGCTAGGGGATGGTGGGGTGTGCGTAGTGGCGGGAGAATACCTGCATATCGTAGTTCAGGTTTGATTTTGAATAGCTGTTTTCTGAGGTATTGGGGCGTCTCCATATAGGATAGAAGGGTGACGATCAGATTCTTGTCCCATTTTTGGTTAGCGCCTAGGTTGTCTGGAAACACAATGATTTCGTTGACGCGGAAGATGGCTGCTGCTCTGCCAATCAAACCGATTTTCAGGGTTTTCTCTCGCAGATGAGGAATGTCAGAGACTATTGAAACGGGTATTGCTACGGCAAGATTGTGATCACGTCTTCGCATCATTTTTCAGCGCCTTTATGTTCACTCAGGAGTTTGACAAAAATCGCAGGATAAATATCTGGCGAGGAAAAGTTCCAAATTCCGCCTCGACAACAAATCTGTCAGTGTCAAGCATAGTCTCTAACACATCATGAGATCTTAATTCTGACTCATAGAACGTTATGTTACCGTGCTCATATAACAACAAATACTTAACATTCAAAGCTTCAGACTGCTCAATCAACAAAGTCGCATTAAATTGTGGTTCAAAAGCATCAACCGGATTTTCAGGGTACTGCCACAGCTCCCTTTGACCCGGATCATGTATCGCCAAGTAAAACCTCATCATGTGCATGCTGAAAAGATTTGATGTAAATAAAGCCACCGCAGTTTCATTTAACGCTGAATGCTCAGCCACATATTGACACGCTTCTCCAACAGGAACATGAATATGATCCATTTCAACCCACAAGTAGGCTTGCCATGAACTGAAAATAACCGAAACGCTCACCAGCACCACTAAAGCGGAGGCGGCAACTTTGGTGACGCTCCTGCCGCGAAAGCTGATGTGAGGAGCTCTCAAGTTTTCCTTTGCCTTTTCCAAGAGTAACAGAATGAAGTCTGAAGCGGAAATAGCCAAGATAGGAAACACCAACGTTATGTAACGCCAATCTTTGGTGGGAATCAGCGTAAAGACAGAATAAACTACAAAGAATCCTATAAGCAGAAACTTGTCTCCTTGACCTCTTCTTCCTAACCAGAAACCTAACCCAAGTAAAGCGAAGATATAAACAGGAACCGAAATTGGATGAATATGCGAGTAGGGAAAAATCATCTCTATGAGGTAAAATACGGGAGAAGGAAAGCGCCCACTATATGCAAGCCTTCCCTCATTGCCCATCTGAAGCGTGTAGAACCATGTTCCTAGCGTTCCCGCAGTGTATTGCTGAAACGTAAAAAAGAACCACGGCAGAACAACAATTGCTGCGATTATGAACAGGAACGAAAATTTGCCGAGCTTCGTTACAATACGTTGTCTGCCCATAAACAGCAAACTGACTAACATGATTATGCCGCCGACCAATGCCTGATACTTAACGAGGAACCCTAAGCCTAAGATTAATCCGCTCAGAAATAACGTCTTGTCGTTGTTTGTACGCATCCAAGAAAAAAATAGAAGAATTGAAATGGAGAAAAAGAAAAGTAACATGGTTTCGAGTAGCGCCATTCTGCTAAGCCAGATGAAACCCGGCATCGACGCCAACAAGACACTTGCCAGCAATGCGGTCTTTGGTCCATAAAGTCGGTGGGCAAACTCGAAAACCGCCCACACCGAAAGGACGCTAAACATAACCGCAACAAGTCTAGCCGAGAAACCACTAGGTCCTAAGATTTTGAAAGACAATCCGGTTACAGCGTCAAATAATGGTGGATAATATGCTTCCGCTTGAATGTACTCTTGAAACTGTCCACGACTCAGCAGCAAGCTGCCATACAGGTGTGGTGCTTCATCCCACACAATTGCGGTATAACCCAACTCGATTAACAAAAGAGCAGCGTAAACTAGAAGAAAAAGTGCTAGAACGAAACGCCATCTATTGAAACGTTGCACTATCCTAGATATAGTAAGAGTCAAAGTGTTAAGCCGTCCATCGATGTATTCTGTCTTACTCTGTTAAGGTACTTATTATTTTTTTCAAGTTAGTGTATAAAAAAGCGATGAGAACAGCCTGTGTTTTCTTTCTGCTTTACACTTTATTAAAGATGAATCCTGCCAGTTTAAACTGAAAAACTTAGCCTAATAATGCCAATCACGTTTTGGATTCCAATGTCGGTGATCATTTTTAGAGATGATGTACTATTTTTTTTCTCTTTCCACTCTACGGGAAACTCAACGAATTTGTAATTGTTATGTATGCTTCGGATGAGGATTTCTGTGTCCCAAAACCATCCGGTGCTATCACATTCACCTAGAAGGTCTTTGATTACTCGTTTGGAGAACGCCTTAAAGCCAATTTGATGGTCGAACACATGATCGTTAAACAATATTCTGATGAGCCTGTTGTAGAGTCTTGACGCAATATCCCGTAAAACCGTTCGATGAACTTCAGCGCCGTCTATATATCTTGATCCCAATGCCACATCATTTCCTTCTCTTATCGAATTAATTAACTGAGGAAAAAATTTCATGCTTGTTGCAAGGTCGCAGTCGATAAAAGCGTAGATATCTCCCTCTACTTTGCTGAATGCCCGCTTCAATGCCAATCCTTTTCCCAATTTCTGAGGTGAATGAAGATGGATAACTGGTGCGTACATGTGCTCTAGGTCTTGAGCAATAATGTCGGTTCCATCAGTACTTCCGTCCTCAGCTATTACAATACAGAAGTCCTCTCCTAATCGAGGAGTTACTTTCAGTAACATTTCTACGCATTTTCTTAGGTTTTTGGATTCGTTATATGCTGGGACAGTTACAACAATCAAAGGTTATCTACCTGCTTGTGCTGCAATAAGCGTGACTCCCAACAGAATGAAAAAGACACCTGCCCAGCTAGTTAATCCCACTGGCTCCTTGAGGAATATTTTGGAGAATATAAGTGTCCAGATGTAGGATGTAGCGATTATGGGATAGAGTATGGATAGTTGCTCCTTGTTTAAGGCGTAAACGTAAAAGACAGTAGACAAGCAATATACTGCAATTGCAATGATTAGATGATAATTTGTGAGCAGCAGCTTGATATCAAACTGGAGGATGTCTGCTCCCCGCTTAAATTCCAGCTGCCCAATGCTTCCTATAAACGCAGCCAATGCGGTTAATAAAAGAATTTTCCAATCCACTTTCTTCACTCTACCAATCCCCTTTTCCTCAAGTTAATAGATAAAAGCCTTATGTTTGATGGCGTGCCTGAAGCTACATTTTCACGTTTTTGTTGGCTCTGCTTTTTCCTCCGCACAAAAAATGCTGCTGTTAACAGAATTGCTAATCCGATTACTGTGTACAATATGGTGTTTGAGACGTGAATGTTTGATATGGGTTTTGTGGCTTGCTCAAAGTTTGGATAATCCACCTCAACAAGGAAACTCTGAAATGGACTCCAATCGTTTATTTCACACGCGTATATTCCAGATTCGATTTCGTTACATGGTTTTCCATTCACTGAAACAGTTGCGTTGACAACCGGATTCTTGGTGTAATTGTAGGTGACATGAACTCTTATGCTTGTTACTCCCAATGCATTCGTCTCAAATTTCGTCTTAGTTATCTCAATTTTATCCCAAGTGACGTCTATTTTCCTAGCTTGGTTTTGAATCGTTGTGAGACCAAAAATTCCATCATCAACCGATGTAGCTTCATACACTTGTGGACCAAGAATGTTTGATGTTGCATTATACTCCCACCTTGAGTTTTGGTTAGACCATATCATCGGCTCGCCATTAAGAAAAATCGTTCCCTTTGAATCGTCAAAGCGTACAGAATCATACTCATACTCAGCTGTCAGCCACACAGTCTGTGACGAACCCACCTGAACAAGTCTATCGATTAAGATGGAATCCATAACCGTAAATCTATCCCAAATGATGAAAGGGTCACTGACGGATTTCGCGTACTCAGTCAAACCATCATATTCTACGCCCGTAACGTTCCAAACAACTATGCCAACAGTATCATAGCTGGGGTTGAAACTGACCCAGCCTGTTTTGTTTGTCACATATTCGAAGCCATTAACGTCAACAGTTGCTCCCACCACATCAGAACCATTGCACATCCACACTAAGTGAAAGCCAACATTCTGGATACTGCCGACGTCAGCCCGCTCATCACTAACAAACACACGATCTATCTCAATTGGCTTGAAACCGAAAATAACTTCAACAGTTTCGGTTGGAAACGAAAAAATGGCGGACATAACACCTGTTGAGGCGTCGTGACTCCAAGTTGAAACCTCCGCGCCATTGACCTTGAAGTAGTAAGGTGTTGATTCTCCAGTCTGCACCTGTATGAAGCCTTCTTGTCCAGCGGTTCCGTTTGCAGAAACGTTTAGAAACCCCATTGACGAGTTCCATGAGACTTCCGTTAAGGAAACGGTTGATGCGGCCACAGAGACTTCAGTTGTATTCTCCCAACTAAAGGTGATGTTCGAGTTAGAAACCACTGTCAAAATCTTGTTTTCAGGGTCATAAAATTGTGTTAGGTTAAAGGGTGTCCCAAGGACGTATCGTGGGCGTTCAAAATCTGCACAATAAATTTTAGTCGTGTTTGTTGCTTCTTCAAGAACCTTGAGGTTCACTGTCAAGTGCTGGTCAGCAAAGATTGGAGTCGCAGTTAAAATGGTGTCCGAGTATATCACCTGAGGCTTTCCCTCATTTTCGAGTAACAGGAAAAATTTAGCCTCTTTCGGTTGCAATGTTATGTTGAGAGGAAACGGAGATCCTTTATTGATGCCGTAGAACTCATTGTTGAGATAATCAAAGGCTATATACTCTTTATTAGCGGTTAATCCTGCCTCAAACGCCCTGATGTGGTATATGAAAGTTTGAGGGGTTGTAGAGTTGTCGTGCATAAGGTACACGACCCGGTTAGCCTGTCCTTGGCTCAGCCAGTACTCATTTTCGGGATATGGCACGTATGTCATAGGTCTCACGTAATATGTGCAGAGGAAGTAAATGAAGTCTGTTACAACATCAGTTAAAACGCCATTCGGCAGAGAATGAGAGTTGCGAGTATTGACAACGTAGGTGTAGCCTGCGCCTTTTTTGTTCTCAACAATGAAAGCGTTAGGTTCGCTTTGAATCCCATCAACCCAAGCTATTACGCTGGTGTTTTCGCTACGGTATAATTCGTATTTGAATTTCCAGAACCAAGAACCCGTTTCATCTGAGTCAAAGTAGCTGTAGGTCTTTCCATTCCATGGATACCAGAAAGTGTCTTGCGTGAAGGAAACGTTATGCAAAAATGAGTCAGCTCTATCCAATTCACTGTCAAAAGGAGAACTTACTTGAATACCGAACAGCGAAGCAAAACTTTTAGTCCACGCATAAGGATCCTCAAGATTATCCACAGTTTCGTTACCATGAGTAAACGTTAGGAACGAGAAGAAAACTCCACCAGCCTGAACGTAATCTTCAATATTGCTGGCAATAGCATCGCTCATCAAACTCCAACCCAATGCAATAATAACCTTATACTGTTTAAGTGCAGACGGCGGAGCGTATATTGAGATAACATCCACCATTCCAAAAGGCAACCCCGTAAATTCTTTCGCTATTCGTGCACTGCCAATCTGCCAATTATCACCAATTCCGGGAAAGAAAAGATTCAGAAGCCTGTAGTCAAAATCTCCATACCTGTCAGACTGTGACCATAACCCCCAATCTGAACCTCGGCTACCCCAACCGCTCTGCCCAATCATCACCGCAATAGAAGAATTATAGTTTGGCTGATCATACCCTATACTGTTCCCGTTTTGCAGAAAGGCATAGAACCTTTGAAGCACTTTCCCATACTCAGTCAGTTTACCATCCTGTCCCAGAATGATAAAATTGTTAGGCCAATCACGATCAAGCGTTCCAAAAAAGCAACCCTGCTCAAAGAAAAAGTATTTCGCTCCATAAAACCACCCTTCGTAAAGAGCCTTTTCAACATCGTTGGGCGTGAAAGCTGGAGGTTTTATCCATTCTCTCCATGTGTCTACCCACAGCCCCCATGCAGGTATGTTATAGCTGTTGACCATTCCTCTAGCTAAACTGATCATCAATTCTACATTTGGGGCATTGAAAACCTTGCTGATGAAAACGTCGCAATAGGATGTGTTCGCTGAAGCATAACTGATCACGTTTTCCTGAAGTAGTATCTTGGCGCCGCTACTCTTGAAGTCTGCCAGCTGCATCATGGAGGTTATGTTTCCGATTACTGCTTGTTCTGCTTGAAGCCGGGTGTTGATTGTTCTGGTTGAGTTGTCTACCCATAGGGTATTGTCAATCTGTTTTCCCGTGATTTCTTGAACTAAGATGCCTAAGAGGCGGGGATACCTTGCTTTCCATGTTGCAAACTGTTCAGGAGATATTCTTACTTGATGATCTGAAGCGTTGAAAGTTTCAAAAATGGTGTAAAGCCCCAGATTGTTTGCTTCTCTGATTGCCTCCTCTATCAACGTTAGATTCCATGCTTGGTCCAGGGGGTGGAGGATAACCATGTTGCCGAGTTGTAGGTCTTTAACTTTTTTTATGCTGTCCAAGATTGCCTGTTGCTGGCTTTCGAGAATTAGAATTCCCATGAAATATTCTGGGTCATTTTCAAGTGTTTCCTGAGCCAGAACTTCAGAAGAGACTGATGAAAAGGAAACGGTGAAAATGAGTGCTGTTAACAAAAAGAAAAATAGCTTATCTCTCATGCCCATTGGTTTCAAAGGTGATTTCACCGTCCTTCTGGTTGGTTATGGCTGTCACTCATTAACATATGAAGCATGGTGTTGAATCTTACGTGTTCACTCATTTCAAAGTAGCCTGCCGCAGGAATTCAGCTATTATCTTCATTACTTTCCATAAATGCTTTATCTAAGTTGATCTATTGCGGGCACAAAAACTTGTTGTAAACTGGGTAAAAATGGAACATAAGAGATGGTTTTTAAAAAAAATGGGTGATTAACAAAAGTCGCATGTTCATTGGAAGTCTGCGTCGTTGGGGTATCCTCGTCTTTCCCAGAATCCTAGATAATCCTCGTTGTCTGATAGTTCAATTGTGGTTATCCATTTTATCCACTTGTATCCCCATTTGCTCTCTGCCACAAGCTGGAAAGGAAAGCCTCTTTCGGGTGGAAGAACTACGCCATTCATTTTGTAAGCCATAATTATGTTGTTGTTGATTATGTAGTCCAGCGGCACTGACGTGGAATAACCGTCATAAGCATAGAATATCACCACGGTTGCGTTTGGGTCAACTCCTGCCGCTTCGATCAGGTCCTTAACCAAGATGCCTTCCCAGAGTATTGTTACGCTCCAGCCCTCTACACAATGCAGCGTGACAACCTTCTCAAAAACCGGATAGTTACTGATGACGTCGTCGTACGTGTATTCTAATTCGTTATTCACGAGACCCGTGACGGTGAGCCTGTAATCTTCTGTGTCTATATGCTGTGGTCCTCTAATCGAGTTTTCTCTGAAAGCAGTAATTGACGAGAGGTCTATTCCTTCGTATTCCCTGATTTCTACGTACCCGAGGTCTTTTGGTTCATTTGCTGTTGTAGCCCACCAGATCATACTGCCAACAGGTATCGTTGTAAATGCAAGCAGTAACAGGAATGCGGTGAGAATGAGCGTTTTGCTGGGCACTGTTAACCACAATAAATATGACGTATGTCATGTTTATATACGTTTCACTTTCCACACACAAAACGACTTCAACCGCACACAACTAAGCACAATTCGGTAAACTATACATTCATCCTGCTCGCGTGCATAACAGAAACTGGGCATACAACAGTCTGATTAGGTCTCAAGTTTCAGTTCCTAAAAGAAGATCAACAAGCGCCTTCTGGTCGACCTCTGCTCGGGTTCTCCAATCCAAGTAAAGCTGTTCGTTCTCGTCCTCAGCCAAGTATCCAGACCTGATGTAACGGTTCATGTTTATGTCAACTCTCCATCCGGGCAGTTTATTGCGAAGGATGTCTTCTACTTCTTCGCGGGGAGCCTTCCCCTTCTTGGAGATTATGAAGGAAATAGCCGTAGCCAAACCAGCAATGTCATCGATTCGCCAGCCCATCATCTTAGCATCCTTCGACGGTAAACCGCCTCTAAGAGTGATGAAAAATCGAGCCTTGTTCAGCTCTTCAAGGGTCGGCTTTCCAGCAGGCTCTTCGCCCTCAAAAACTGTCTTCACCTGCAGGTCCAGCTTTTCCAGATGATCATCCAGCACTTTAAGGATTTTAGGGTAATCGGACCCCAACGCGTTCCTTAGTTCCCATCCCTTCACGCCCGGCTTCATGTGGCGCTTATAAAACAGCAGTTGTGCCGCCCTCTTGATCTTCCGGGCATAGTAAGCTTTTCTCGTCATCCTTGTTTCTCCTCTTTCCATTTCATCCATTCTTCAGAGCTTACGGAGATTGGCACAGAAACCATCCGCCTGTCAGCCAGCTCTGACTTCGGTTTTGTGAAGGGTTTGATGAAAATCTCCTCTTCTAAGGGATGCAACTCCAATGTTGCATAACCGTAGGTTACCAGAAAACTCGTCATGTAAGCTCTGTCTATAGTTTCGGAGTAGGTGTCGGCGCCAACAAAATCCCAGTAGAGAATCTTCTCGTTTTCGCCCACCTTTTGTTTCAGTTCTTTCCAGAAAGCTTCAAGTTCCTCAAAGAAAGTTTTCTCAGCTAAGATTTTCAGCCTAACCAGTTCTTCCCGTGTAGTGACTCCAGTCTCCACCTGCAGGGGACCGTTTTTTTGCCATCTCTCGCTTATCGGAAGAAGATCGTTCCAGTATCTTAGAGCCTCAGCTAGGCTGGAGATGGAAATCTGCTCCAATTCGATAATGGGATTCCAAACCGTCGTAAAAAGCGTGGCAAGCTCTTCTTTGCATAATCTCTGAATCTTCTCTTCAAGCAGAAAGGGGTCAGTATAGAGGGAGGTTGATCTGTGTTTCACCCAGTCTCCCTGATTTTGTATTACTGACGCAAGGTATTGGATAGCTTCTGCGTCCAGAGCCAGTTCTTCCGTCGATTCCCAGTCAGGAAAATACTTGTGGAGCGTTGCGATGATGTCGTCCACGTCCACTGCAAACGGATCCACTCCTCTCTCTTCAACGGATTTGCACAGTTCGATAATGCGTTGAAGGCGTTCACTGTTTAGTTTTTTCTCTTTTGTGGACAATCATGTTACCTCTTTAATGAGCGAGGCTCCTTCCACGTTTTGAACAGTTATTAGATGGACGCCCTTTCCGGTGAAGGTAAGCTGACTGGGTGTGATAGCCAAGTATTGCGTGTCTAAACCTGTAACTGAAGAAATAATGAGGTTTGCGATGATTTCCCTGTTTTTTGGGTCCATGTGAACGTCATATTCGTCAACGGCTCTGAATGGAGAATGAACATGCTGCTGCAACGCTAGAAGAAAAGTTATGGTGGCGGTGCTTCTTTCTCCCCCACTTTGAGTATAAGCGTTAAGAGGAACTGGGTTTCCTCCCTTGAAGCCCACAAAAATTTCCAGACCAGCATCTTCAACATCCTGTTCGTTTGTCAGTTTTACTTCGCCAACCGCGTAGGCTTCGGAGAGAATCTTTCGGTATTTTATGTTAACTTGGTCCAGAAGATTGCGAATAACGGTTCTCCAAGAATCCATTCTCGTCTTTACTTCCTCCAATGCCTTTTCGCGGTTTTCTGCAACCAAGCGAGATTTCTCTTCGAGTTCCAAATAAAGTTTTGAATAGGATTCATACATGCGCTCTATGTCCTCGGAAACGTCTGCCAGTGCAGCGAGGTGTCCGTCAGTTACCCGAAGCTCTTCCAGAATGTCCATTGTGTTTTTCATGGACACAAGTCTTGGACCTATCTTTTCAGCTCGATTCACATATTCATCCAGATCAACAAGGGCCTGTTGAAGCTCCTTATCTAAACGCTTCATGTTTTTTGTGAATTGTTCCTTTTGATACTGTAACAGGGCTAAGCTAATCTTGCGATCCAGAAATTCTGTGGTAGTGGTTTCGATTTCTAGATCGAGAGAATCTGTCTTGTCCTTGATGTCTGAAATCTGGAGACCTAATTTTGTGAGTTGTTCCTTGGAGTTTTCAGCAGACTTTTTCAAACTTGCGCTTCTTAGGTTGAAGCGTTGGGTCCAAGCGTCTTCCAGAGTATCGTAGCTTGCTTTGATTTCATCAAGTTGGGGCGTGAGGTCAACGGGGTTTGTTTTTTCGCGGAGGACAGTTTCAAGAGATTTGATGTTGTCTAAGATTTTTTCCATTTCTCTGCGGTGATTTTCGGTCCAAGATTCTGTCTCTTTCAGGGCTTGATCAGCGGTTGAGGCAGTTAATTCGAGTTTAGCTCTTTCATGTTCCAGTGCAAGTCGGTCTTCGAAGAGGCTCCTCAATGCGGTTTTCGAGTGCTCAAGTTTATTCTGAAGCAGGTCTATTTGATCAGTGATTGTTTCGGTTTCGCTTTCGATTTTTGTGATTCTGTTTTGTCTCTCTTGGTTTTGTTCCTTCAGTTTGGCGACGATTTTTTCTCTTTTCAATACTTCAGCCCATGCTAGTTCCCGTTCAAGAAACCGTCTTTTTATTTTCAACTGTTTTTTCTGTTGGTACCGATCGTACTGTTCTCGCCAGTAGGAGAGGGTCTGCTGGGCTGACTCCAGAAGCTTCCCAACTGAATCTCCTTGGCTTAAGATGCGGCTTAGCTTCTTTTGAGCCTTCAAGACGTTTTTGCGGTATGATTCGAAACCAACCGCCGCCTCGACCATTCTCAGTTTTTCTTGAGTTGAAAGCACGGTGAATTGTTCAACCATGTTCTGATGCATGATGATGAGCATGTTTTCTGGGTCAACTTCAAACTTGGAGAGAAGCCGATTAACATCCGTCTTGTTTGCGGCGCTGTTTTCCAGTTCGAACCAGTATTTCCCATCCCGCCTCAAACTTCTCGTCAAAAAGATTTGGTCTTTTTTTATTCTGGAAACTGGTCGTCGTCCATCTTGTGGAGAGTTGTCTAGGACCAAGGTGATTCGTGCTTCGTCTTTTCCGTATCTGATCAAGTCGCTCAGTCGTTTGGAGCGTTCAGTAGAGGATTGGGCTAGAGCCACCGAGATTCCTATGAGTATGGATGATTTGCCTGCTCCGTTTGGACCGCAAACTACATTGACGCCCTTTTTGAGGGGTATCCTAGCATATTCGTAGGACATGAAGTTTTCCAAGATAACTTCTCGAATCAGCATTGACTATCTGGCGCCTCTTTTTTCCTCACGAAGTAGGAGACATTTTCCTCTATTAAAGGAATTATGCCAGCATAAAAAGAGAAGCAGAAAATTAAGGTTCCGCTTTTTGACGCAACCAAGGACAGAAACAAGCGGGCACTGTAAAGCTTTTATTTTTTCTCAACAGATTCTTGTATGGGTATGTAATATGGTAGATCATACAATTGTTCATTTTGATATTCCCGCAGAGGATGTGGAGAAGCTGAAAAATTTCTACTCAGAAGTCTTCGGCTGGAGAATCTATAGAGACCCGGGACCCGTAGAGTACTGGATGATCGAAACTGTTCCTGTGGATGAAAAAGGTATGCCGGTTAGACCCGGAGTGAATGGCGGAATGTACAAGAAGGATCAGCCCAATCTTAAGCCAGTCAATTACATCCTAGTCGAAGACATTGACGTGTCCATCCAGAAAATCAAAAACCTTGGAGGAACCATAACACAACCCAAACAGCAAGTCCCCGGCATAGCTTGGATTGCCCAAGCCATCGACCCAGAAGGCAACCCCTTCGCCATCATGCAAAGCATAAGATAAACTCAACAGAAAAGTCCTTTGCCTATATGATTTGGAGTTCCTAGACCATAACATGAAACTGCTCAAAAACGTAGCTAAACTCAAGCGATATGAACCAGAAACCGCTGACTATGACTTCACTTTTAACGACCGCAAAAACATGATAGACCCCACAAAAAAGTGGTTAAAACTAGAAGGACTAATCTAACCACACCAACAATTTTGATGCTACCCTGAAATGTTGTTAAGCTCCATAGCAATATTTTTCTGTCTCGATAAATTTAGGATTTCTCAATTTGTTCCAGTTTGTTTTTCCTTAGAACTAATCTGAATACCCCTTTCACTTAATTTGAGTAGGAAAGCAAAAATTTTGTCCGCTAACTCTGGTGTGGTATCCTTTGAGATTTCGATTTTAAGTTGGACATCAACATTAAACAAAGCAGATGAAGGCGTTGTTTTTGAGTATTGCTGATACGGAGGTGGGGGTATCTTCCCGCCTTTTGGAGGGGGAGGCGGTAGCGGAGGTTTTTGTTGTTGGTCAGGGGGTGGTGGGGGAGCTTCCAAATCTGGAGGAATGGATATGGAATCTTCTTTTTTATCATACGTCAAAAGTCCCTTTGATGCGAATATGTTACAAACTCTTTGTCCTCCGGCTTTCAAGAAAGTGGTCTTCCAATCTTTACCTGCAAGATCTCTCAAATATTCCGCTAAACCAATCGAACTGCCTCTAACCCCTCCGCCCTTAACTTGAATATATTTTTTGATGTGTAAATAAAGTGGATGTTTTTTCAGAATTCTTCGCCAAATTTCGTCGGCATTCTCAATTTTATCTTGATACTGTTCAATACCAATTTTCCGTCCTTCATCAGTCAATTCATAGATTCCCTTTCCACTGCGTATTATTATACCCAAATAATCAAGATATGATAAACCACGACTAATGGTTACTGGATCAGGCAAACTCGAATCTTTTTCTTTCAACTCTTTAGCGCTTGACGGCTTGCTCAATTTATAAAGATTAAGTATCAATTTGTCGAGGAACGAATGAAGATCAGCAGGTAACCTGAGATGTGGAAGTTTTATTTCTTTTTCACTCAAATCATAATCCCCCTTCTATTTTTCTGAATAAAACCTATTTAAGTGTTATATGCCACTGACAATGTTGTGGAGTCTAAAATGAAAACATTGATAACAACGACGACACCTACAAGTTTTTTTGAATTTCTTGAAACTGTTGCTTCTCTTCAAGAGTCTACACTTAAACAAATTCTTTCTTGCATGAAATCCATTTGGGGACCTGTTCGTGCTGCCAAAGCTTTTTCTGTTCACTACGGATTTGTTGAAAGTGACGGAGACAAACTCAAACTAACCACTTTGGGAAAGCGTTTGCTAGCTTATACGGGTACGGCAAGATCTGATTTCCTGATATTTTCAATAAAACTGCAAGAGAAGAAACCGTTTTTCTTTCTGAAAAAAGAATTAGAAAAAAATAAAGTTCTAAAGATCACTCGAATGGGTGAGCTTCTACGAGTCAAGTTCAGACCTACCGAAAGTTGGTCGAAAGAAAAGATGGAAAGAATTGGTAATGTCTATGTTCAATGGTTGATTAGTCTTAGGCAAGCGGAATTGGATGAAAGCTCGGTAAAATATGTTGGCGGTGCAGTGAAAACTTTTGAAGTTTTAATAATTCCTGAGATGTGCGATTTGCTCGATAGAACACTTTATGATTATCTTATCGAAAAATTTCACACTCCCCATAATATTCTAAAGAAACCTCATGAATCGCTACAAAAGGTTGAAACAACTACGAATGATAACGAGAAAGGAAATGCCTTTGAAGACTTTGTAGCTAGGTGCTTTAGACGTTTTGGTTTCAATCCACGCAAGCGTGATGGTATACGTGAAACTATGAAAAATTTGACTTACAAAAAAACGAAAGGTGGCGGTGATGTAGGTCTGTTTTGTCATTTTCCCACTCCAACAACCGACAAGACTCATGAAGGATACGCAATTGCATGTGAAGCGAAAGCTGGACAGCATCCAATAGGAAGTAAAGCGGTCGGTCAGGCGAGGAATCTTTGCCAAAAAATACTGGAATCATTTCCAAAGTATCTTGCTCACACAATAGTCGTTTCTCGTTCAAAATCCGGTTATGATTCTAGTGGAAAAGGACAAGCACCACCAGAAGTTCTACATTTGAACCATGAAATACTTCTAAACCTTTTGAAGATGCAAGAAGATCGCCTAAAAAAAGGGCTGTCATTGATTACTCCTATACATTTTATGATTGTTCTAAAAGAATTCATAAAGGAAAGAAAAATGGAACCTGATATCACAGAGTTTCTAGAGAAACTGAAAGTGATACTTGACTAACGTTAATTATTTGCATGGTTTGCGATTGAGAAAACACCTTTATTCAAAAGCATCTACGCACATCGGAGGGCTGCTGATGTGGATGTGTCGATTTACTTTTTTCGCGTGTAAATGCATGAAAATAATAGTTAATAAACGATAGATCGGCAGATTACTTCGAGTAATTAATATTCCTAACTTAATTTTTTTCTTCTAGATTTGGAAGTTATTTCAATAAACACTTGAAAGCTCTGAGCAAAGGTTACAAAATGACTTGGCAGTAAATGGATGCTATTGTAATAAACGGCATATTAGGAGCCTAATAATACTTCATTGTTGAAAACTAGCTTTTTTCTGTTTTTCCAAGCAAGATAATGATTTGCTGTCCAAATCCCCGAGCATAATAGGAGCCTAATAACAGTGCATTGTTGAAAACAGCCTTTTTCAGGAAGTTATTGTCTTCCTGACTTGAAGGTAAAGGAAAATGTCCTCAAACAGGCTTTTCCGTTTCTTAATCAGATCAAAGAGATTAGCGAGAGCGGCTTTGTCAACCTCAGCGTTGGTGAGGTAGGCTTCTAAGATTCGGCGCTCTTCGTCTGTAAATATTTTGCTTATCATACTTCAGATTTCTCTGGGGAAAACATAAAACTTTTCCCGAAACAGAAAGGAGTGGCTGTGATCAATTTCTTGTGTTCAGCAGGAGCTCTAAGGTTTGATATTTACGGAGAAATCCCATGCCTTTGTCGGTTGTGTGATAGGAATTTCCTATTCTGAGAAGACCAGTTTCCAGCAAAAGATCTAAATATTTTTGAACAAATCTGTAGCTGAGCCCACACGAGTACATAATACGCGTCTTTTTTGCGCCGTTCTTCGCCGTCTTTAGAATCTCAGCGATTATCTCAAAGGAACTTCTCATCTAAGCCACCTTTAACAATGCACGGTTTTCGGAGTTTCGACCTGACTTTTGAACATGCCTCACAATCAAATTTCGAATCTTTGAAGCATATCCCATTTCTTCGATTTGCGGCTCCTCATTCTTTGCTTCTATAGAAGCGATTATTCCTTTAGCTACCAGTTTCAAAGTCTTTGTTTGTTTTTTGGTCAACTCTTTGTTTTCTTTCGAGTTCAGTTCTTCTATGAAGTTCTGGAGAGCCTCTATGGCTTCTTCACCTTGTAATCGCGGAAACTCTGGGAACATAACAGATTGCATATTAATCACTAGAAACAGACCAGCATTTTTCTATAAATACCATCCTCTACAGACAGGCATATTATGATACTTGATATATTATAAATAGAATATAGAGCAGAAATATCAGACCAGCATCACTATGAAATCAGGAAACAGGAAAAAAATGTTATTTTTCGATTCCCGCAGTCTTCCTGATGAACATATTCTTTTAGTTTTCTTAAGATTGTCTCTCAGGTCTTAATGACCGCACTGTTTTGCCAGCTCTCCACATCTCAGAATTTCCCATAGCTTCTAATTCCTCAGCCAATTTCTTTCCATAATCGGATTCTGCACTTTTTTCAAGAACAATTTTCACTTCTTCTCCTGAAGCTACCAATTCATAAAGAGAATCAAATAGAGGTTTCACAGCATCCCTGAATCTTCCTTTCCATCTAAGTGCTCCTATTCTTGCAGTCTCACTGCAATTGTTATACATCCAATCCATCCCATTCTGATCAACTAACCTGATTAAACTTTGAGTTAATTCCTCTACAGTTTCATTGAAGGCTTCACTGGGACTATGACCATTTTCCCTTAAACAATTATATTGTGCTTCCATGATTCCTGCAATTGCCCCCATTAGAACTCCCCTTTCTCCGGTTAGATCACTATATACTTCCTTTTCAAATGTGGTTGGAAACAGGTAACCCGAACCAATAGCAATTCCAATGGCTTTTACTCTATTTTCAGCTTCATCTGTGAAATCTTGATGAATTGCAAAACTACTGTTTATTCCACTACCTGCCAGAAAATTCTTTCTCACTGAAGTTCCAGATCCTTTTGGTGCGACCAGAATAACATCAATGTTTTGTGGAGGAACAACTCCTGTAAGTTTTCTGTAAACTATTGAGAATCCGTGTGAAAAGTATAATGCGTCGCCCTCTTTGAAGGTGGGTTTGATTGTTGGCCACAATGCTTTCTGCGCGGCATCAGTTAGTAGATACAGTTTGATGGTTCCTCTTTGTGCAGCTTCTTCCAGCGAGAACAGTGTCTCTCCTGGAATCCATCCATCGTCTAGTGCCTGTTGGTAGTTTATTGGAAATTTCTTACTTTGCCCTACAATAACATTGATTCCATTATCTCTCATGTTTAAGGATTGAGCCCGCCCTTGAATACCATATCCCAGGGTGGCAATTGTTTCGTTCTTTAGAATTTTTCTTGCTTTGTCTGCAGGAAATTCATTTCTTGTTATTACTGTTTCTTTTATGCCTCCAAAGTCTAATTCAACCATAATGACTCCTCACACAGTTCTAATACGTAGATTGGAGTTAATAATAAATCCTTTTTCGCCCAAGTTTTATTCATCAATTTTGATTGATTTGGCTCCTCTGGAGAGGGCAGTTATCCCAGTTCTAGCCGCTTCTCTTACCCCAAAAGGCTTCATTAAACCGATAAACGCATCGATTTTCTCTGAGGTTCCTGTAATCTCCATCATCAACGACTCGGGGGAAACGTCAACCACCCGAGCCCTGAAGATGTCAGCGTAGTTAATAATGTCTGACCGAGCCTTAGTGTTTAGGGCGTTCACTTTGATTAGCGCCAGTTCCCTTGTTACAATGTTTTCTGGGTTCAGTCGGGTCACTTTGATGACGTCTATCAACTTGTTCAGCTGCTTGACCACCTGCTCGATGGTTCTGTCGTCTCCCTTCACCATTATTGTCATCCTAGCTAACCCAATTTCTTCCGCGGGTCCAACCGAAATGTTGTCTATGTTGAATCCTCTGCGCCTAAAAAGATTCGAAACAGTGTAAAGGACACCTGGCTTATTTTCAACGATAGTTGAGATTATATGATTATGCTCTTGCACCATGGTTTACATCCCCGCAACCGTGTCTTTCAGACCCTTACCAGGCGGAACCATCGGAAACACATCATCCTCAGGTGAGATTGGAACATCAATGACCGTGGTCACTTCAGTCTTTAAAGCTTTTTTCATAGCATCAGAGAACTCATTCAATGAGCCAACCCGAACTCCCTCAGCGCCGTAAGCCTGAGCCAGCTTGACAAAATCGGGAACACTTCCCAGTTTCACAGCAGCATATCTTCCCTTATAGAAGAGACGCTGCCACTGAGCCACCATACCCAGCATCGAATTGTTCAAAATAACCACTATGACAGGTATATCCTCGGTAACTGAAGTTCCAAGCTCCTGCTCGGTCATTCTGAAACTTCCATCCCCAGCTATGTCAACTACTGGACAGGAGGGGCATGCTACTTTGGCTCCGATAGAGGCTGGGAAACCGAAGCCCATGGTTCCTAAACCTCCTGAACTGATGAATGTTCTAGGTTTGATTGTTTGGAAATGGAGAGCCGCCCACATCTGATTCTGTCCCACCTCTGTGGCGATGATGGCATTTTCTGGAAGCATCCTTCGAAGCTCTCTTAGCAGCTTTGGAGAAGTCAAGTCGCCTTTCCCGAGATCCATCTCGCTCAGAAACTTTTCCTTGACTTCTTTGACTCTCTTGACCCATGGAGTGTCCTCTCGCTTCTTTATTTTGTGAACTAGCTGCTGGTGGATTAGCCTCAGGGTCGGTTTTGCGTCAGCAACAATCGGTACTTCAACAGCAACGTTCTTTCCTATCTCCGCAGCATCTATGTCAATGTGTATTATCGTTGCGTCGGGACAGAAATCATCTAACGTTCCTGTGCTTCTGTCTTGGAATCTTGTTCCAACCGCCAGCAGAACATCAGCTTCCAAAATCATCTTGTTTGCCAATCTGGTCCCGTGCATGCCAATGTTTCCCATGGACAAAGGATGGTTTTCGGGGAAACAGCTTTTTCCCATGAACGTTGTCGCCACTGGCATCATCAACAGTTCGGCGAGTTGCAACAGCTCAGGGGAAGAATTCGAAAGGATTACTCCTCCTCCTGCTAGGATCATGGGACGCTCCGCTTTGAGGAGCAGCTTGACAGCTCTCTTAACCTGAATTGGATGTGGCTCAGTATTGGGTTTGTAGCCTCGAATCTGCACATTATCTGGAAAGTTCATTTCCGCTTTTTTCGTTTGAGTGTCCTTCGGAAGGTCAATCAAAGCTGGTCCGGGTCTGCCTGTTGTGGCAATATGGAATGTTGTTTTCACTGCTTTAGGAATCTCTGCTGCGCTCTTCACCTGATAATTATACTTTGTGATTGGCGTGGTTATTCCGATTATATCGGCTTCCTGAAATGCGTCCCGCCCAATCATGTAAGACGTATTAACTGAATACGTGTTAACTTGCCCAGTGATAGCAATAACCGGCGAAGAGTCCAAGTATGCATTGGCTAATCCCGTGACAATGTTTGTGGCTCCGGGACCCGACGTAGCCATGCATACTCCGGCTCGACCACTTGCCCGAGCATAGCCGTCTGCTGCGTGGGCTGCACCTTGTTCATGCCGAGCAAGGATGTGCCGTATTTCCGAGTCGCATAAGACATCGTGGATGGGCAGAAGGGCTCCTCCTGATATGCCAAATATCACTTCTACTTTTTCTCTTTTTAGAGATTCTATAAGAGCCTGTGCTCCAGTCATTTTTTCCATTTTCAAGATTTCTCCTTAACTTTTTTATTGTTATAGTTTGTCATCAGCACGTTCATGCCGCTGAGCATTGCTTGAACGCTTGCTATAACTATGTCCTCGTTGACTCCAATAGCCGTAGCTTTTCGGTCTCCTTTGCTGAGGCTCACAGCTACCTCGGTTACGGCGTTGGTGCCTCCGGTGATAGCCTTAACAGAGTAATTATCCAGCTGTATCGGTTCAACGATTCCAACCGCCTTTTTTATGGCGTTAATAGCAGCGTCTACTGGACCTACTCCAGTAGCAGCTTCCGTGAGCATTTCACCGTTGAGGTTCAGCCTCACAGAAGCCGTTGAGGTAACTCTGCTGCCTGTGACAACTGTTATTTCTTCAAGTTTTATTGGGCGAATAGTCGGCAACTCCATAACAGCTTCAGCGATTGCTTGCAGATCAGCGTCAGAAACCCGTTTGCCTTTATCTCCCAGAGTTTTCACGCGTAGAAAGATTTCTTTCAGCTGCTCGCTGTTGGGTTTCAGTCCCATTTCGTTTAAAGATGCCCTGATACCATGCGAACCAGAATGTTTACCTGAGGCTATTCTTCTTGTGCGTCCAATCAATTCGGGTGGAAAAGGCTCGTAGGTTAATGGATGAGCCAGTATTCCGTGAGTGTGCATCCCTGACTCGTGGACAAAGGCGTTCTCACCTACGATTGCTTTGTTGGGTTGAAGAGGAAATTCGGTTATTCGTGAAACCAGCCTAGATGTCTCGTACAGCAATTCCATTTTTATTGTCAGATTCACGTTGTAGTTTGCCTTGAGGGCGACGGCTACCTCTTCCAGTGAGGCATTTCCAGCTCTCTCGCCTAACCCGTTCATTGTTACGTGAGCCTGATCAGCTCCAGATTTTAGGGCAATTATAGAGTTTGCTACGGCTAAACCGAAGTCATCGTGGCAGTGGACGCTCAGAGGCACGTTTCTGAATCTTTTCTTCAGTTCGGAATAAAGCTCGCTGGTTTTTTCAGGTATCAGGATTCCAACGGTATCGCATGGGCATAGTCTATCCGCGCCCGCAGCAACTCCTGCTTTGAACATTCGAGTGAGAAAATCGAGATCACTCCTTGTGGCATCTTCAGCTGAAAGTTCAACTGTGAGTCCGTGATCCTTGGCGTATTGGGTGGTGTCCGATGTGATTTTCAGAATTTCTTCTCTGCTCTTCTTCAATTTGTATTTTAGATGTAGATCTGAGGAAGGAATAACCAGATGCACTCCCACGGCGCCAGTCTTCAGCACGGCATCTATATCGCTTATTACTCCCCTCGCCATGCTGTAGACTTCTGCCTTGAGTTCTGCATCTGCAATGAGGTTTATTGCTTCTAGTTCACCCTCAGAAGCCGCGGCGAAACCAGCCTCTATGGCGTTGACTCCGAGCTCGTCTAGGCTTTTGGCAATTCTAAGTTTTTTTTCAGGAGTTAAAGAAACTCCAGGAGTCTGTTCGCCGTCTCTGAGGGTGGTGTCAAAAATTTTTATCTTTTTGGGGAAACTAGTGGATAAAACGATCCCCCATTTTATGTCCCTCGGAAACCCAATGATCCCTCATGATCCATTCCTCATTTCACCACAACAACTTAAGTCTTAATATAAAAGTTTTACTATATATGGTTCTATTAATTCTTGGGAGCTTGAGTGGTCACAGAGAGGTTTTTTAACCAGCATGGGTTCTGGAACAAGTTTATAATGATAATGTCTTTATTTTTTGCTTCCATTAGGGCAAATACTCAGATTACTGCGGTTACGTCTTCTACATCATGCAAATCAAATAATGCAAACTTATAGAGTGGGTTGGAGCCAAAAAATGATAGGCCACTTTTTATGCTACATTTTTCAATTTTACGTTTGGTCAAAAGATTTAACAGAATCCCGTATATTCTTTATTTGTCTAATCACTTAACTGAAGATTAGTAGAGGGTTAAAGGTTGAGAAGTGATGCAGTAAAAATTGGGGTTGAGAGGGCTCCTCACCGTGCCCTGCTAAAGGCTCTTGGAATCGCGGACAGCGATTTAACTAAACCATTCATTGGAGTGGTAAACAGTTTCACAAACGTGGTTCCCGGACATGCTCATCTGAATCAGGTGGCTACAGCTGTGAAAGCTGGCGTAATCAGTGCTGGTGGTGTTCCCTTCGAATTCAACACTATAGGCATCTGCGACGGGATTGCCATGGGCCACAGCGGAATGCGATATTCTTTGCCCTCTCGGGAGCTAATTGCAGACTCGGTTGAGGTTATGGTTCAAGCTCATAGATTTGACGGAATGGTTCTGGTCACCACCTGCGACAAAATAACTCCAGGCATGCTGATGGCAGCGGCTAGACTCAACATCCCAGCTATAATGGTAACTGGGGGTCCAATGCTTTCAGGCGTCTACAAAGGAAAGAAAGTGGGAACAGATTCCATGTTCGAGGCGATAGGAAAAGTTGCAGCAGGCAAAATGAGTGAAGAAGAGTTGAAGGCTCTTGAAGATGTCGCGTGTCCCACCTGCGGGTCGTGCAACGGCATGTTCACCGCAAACACCATGGCCTGCGTAACCGAGGCTCTAGGAATGTCACTGCCCGGATGTGCTACTCCCCCTGCTGTCAGCGCTGAAAGGTTAAGAATCGCCAAGGCCACTGGAGAAAGAGTTGTTGGATTGGTAAATGAGGATTTGAAACCGCGGGATATCTTGTCTTCCAATTCTTTCGAGAATGCTATTATGGTGGATATGGCTCTAGGCGGTTCAACTAACACGGTGTTGCATGTTACAGCCATTGCAAACGAAGCAGAAGTTGATTTGGCTTTATCCATATTTGACAAGTTGAATAGACGAGTTCCACATCTCAGCAGCATGATTCCAAGTGGACCCTATGATATGCAAGACTTGGATGAGGCGGGAGGAATTCCAGCAGTTATGAAACAACTCATGGGATTACTTCATCTGAACGCTGTCACAGTAACAGGAAAATCCGTCAAAGAAAACATCGAGAACGCTGTTGTTCTCAACCCTGAAGTGATTCGACCATTAGATAACCCTGTTCATAAGCAAGGGGGAATAGCCGTTTTGACGGGAAACTTGGCGCCTGATGGAGCCGTGGTAAAGGCTGCGGGCATATCAGCTAACATGATGGTTCACCAAGGTCCTGCCAAAACATTCGATTCTGAAGAGGATGCCATGAGGGCTATACTGAACAAAAAAATTCAGGGAGGAGACGTGGTGGTTATCCGCTATGAAGGACCTAAAGGCGGACCGGGGATGCGGGAGATGCTTTCGCCTACAGCCACTATAGCGGGGATGGGTTTGAGCGAGTCCGTTGCGTTAATTACTGATGGAAGGTT
>Ga0209427_10000593_pt1 | contig 39185 bp, 41 predicted proteins | sample DeeMarSWOR136_30_FD_187465 | JGI IMG/M metagenome (GOLD analysis project Ga0209427, IMG submission 187465) | Marine sediment microbial communities from White Oak River estuary, North Carolina - WOR-1-36_30 (SPAdes) (version 2) | ecosystem: Environmental > Aquatic > Marine > Intertidal zone >...
AAGACCCCCCAGACATATCTCCCCGACGAGCCTTCCTGCCTCGATTCCTCCAGGAACATCAATACCTGCATCAATCAGAGTAGCACCATTGCCCTGCTCGGTCACAGCGCAATTCAGCTCGTCCTTCTTATCCAGCATCTCTTTCACAATCTCAAATGCTTTCTCGTTTACGCTTGGGTTCATTTCATTCTCTCCTCAGTGCAAATGCTTGTTCTTCGATGTGTGAAGATAGATTTCGACTTTCGGGTCGCCCTCTGCAAAATCACCCATGAACTTAGACCATTTTTCATCCATGTCTGTATCCTCAGTCAGGAAATCTGGTCTTCGAGATTCCAGATATCTCAAGTAGTAGTTTGTGAACTCCCTCTCAGACTTCCCACTGAATTTGTAGGTAGGGAGTAGTGAGTCCATCTTACCAAGACAGAGTATCATTCCCTTTGTAGCTTCAACGCCCACACGCTCTGCCATATCGCCCACCACAATGATGGTGCCCCCCTTCATTCTGACACCTGCCAGAGTATCCACGTTACCTTTCACAGCAATGAAACCCTTTCGCATATGCGATCCCATTTCTCTTCCCACACTACCGGCGATGTAGACCCGACCACCCTTCATTCCATCAGGGCTTCCGCGATAACCTGCACAGAGGTAATCTGCTGCATCTCCCTCAATCTGGATATTTCCTCCCTCCATCTCTGCAGCAGCCCATGGTCCCACGGAGCCTTTGACATGAATGCGTCCCGCAATCATCTCTGCCCCAAGATACATCCCCACGTCACCCTCTACGGTTATCCTCCCACCATTCATGCCCTTGCCAATCATCTTGACATTCCTCAGGTTCCCGCTCACTACAATCTCAGTCTCGTCCGGCGAGCTGCCTGACTCTCCAGAAACATCAAAGAACGTCTTCAACTCGAGAGTCTGGTTCCCCTGTAGAACTGGCAGACTCCCTATCTCCGACGCACTCTTCCCAGCAAAGTGCGAAGGCGTTATTGTGTCTGCTTCCAGAGGAATGTCTGGTTCCTTGGTCAGTTTCAGATACACCGTCATCTGTCAGACCTTCTTGGTGTCGCCTTTTGGAAACTTACCACCTGATAAAAGCTCTGCACAACTCGCGCAGTCATCATGAGCCGTTTGTAGTAACAAAGAAATAGCACATTGCCGCTGCAATCAACACGACTCACAGCTACTAATCTGGTGTTCGAGATGGAGATAAACGGTGTACCTGTAGAGGACACATTTGCAGAAGCATTCAGCATGCACATGAATAGGACAATAATCACAGCCTACGATCAAGAGTGGGCATACACGACTGCAACGGAAGCCACTGGATTTGGCACTTCAGTCATAATGGCACCTGCGGAGGCAGGAATTGAGTATCTTCTCGGTCCAGATGAAACTCCTGATGGCAGACCTGGTGTGAGGGTGATCTTCGCAGTGGGTTCCAAGAAGAAACTCGAACCGCAATTGCTAGCACGTCTTGGTCAATGTGTTCTCACAAGTCCTACAGCGAGCGCTTTCGATGACACTCCCAATGCCAAGGACTTGTATGAGATTGGCAAGAAGGTGGCCATGTTCGGTGACGGCTTCCAAGTCAAGAAGGGACCAATCGATGGAAGGGTTCTCTGGCTAATCCCGCGAATGAGTGGCACCTGTGTCATGCAGAACATGTTTGGTCGAGTGAAGGGCGTTGCCGGTGGAAACATCATCTATTGCTGTGAGGACGTCAAAAGCGGCATGGAAAGTGGAAAGGCTGCAGTGAAGGCTATAGAGAAGGTTGAGGGTGCATACACGCCATTCCCAGGAGGTCTCGTGGGTTCTGGATCCAAACCATCGTCACGATACAAGGTGTTGTTTGCTTCAACAAACGAGAAGTTCTGTCCAACCCTCCGTGCCTTGGTTCCCAATACTGAGATTCCAAAGGGCAGCGAGTTTGTGCAGGAGATTGTGATAAACGGCCTCACAGAGAAAGATGTTGCCAATGCAACAAAGGTAGCTATCGAAGAGGTCTGTAAGCACCCAGGTATCACGAAGATGACAGCTGGGAACTACGGTGGCAAGCTTGGAGAGTATCAGATCCGTTTGCATGATCTGTTCAAATAGGTCACAATATTGCCACGTCTTACCCTAGAACCGCATTAGAGGCTGTTCATGACTTTCCTTGCTTTCTTGACTACCGACTTGATGTCACTCTCTATGAAAGGCTCCACGAACTCTCTGACTGCCGTTCTAAACTCAGGATTACCTATGAAGGGCTCCATGGCCTCTATGATGAAACCGATGCGATTGCCCGGAAAGTATTCGGTGTGACTCAGAAGAGCTTCAAGAATGTCTGAAGCTGTATCTGGGAAGGCTTTGGCAATCTTCGTTAGAGCACGAACCGAATGTCCTTGAAGTACAATGCTCTTGTCACTCAAGAACTCCGTGAATTTGCCAATCAGTTTGGGAGTTCGCTCAAGCTTGTCAACGGATGAAATATTGCCCAGAGTGCAGACTGCCTCCCAGCGAAGGACCGGGGCTTTGGCCTCAAGATTTGAAACAAAGAGCTCTACATGGGGATATAGCAGGTCTGGCACGTCTTCAGATAGAAGAGAGGCCAGCTCTGCACATCCGCTCTGCACTCTCCTGTCTTCTGATCCGAGTCCTTCAATCAAGTCATCCAGGTATACCGAAACATTCTCCGAGATATGCATCTTGTATAGGTCCTTGGGTCTGGTCCCATCCTCCCATTTCCCAGCCAAGATTCTGTGAATGTCAACCTTTGTCATCCGTCTTACAATCCACCCTTCAAAGTATCTGACGGACCTGTTGTAACCCCCTCACATAAAGAGTAAACCGTCTGGGGCTCATGGTCCCGTGACACTGTCGAAACCTTTATCTCAATCTCATCTGCGGACTCCAATCTGACGCCCTTTGGTGTCATAACGGATGCCCCAGTAGCTCAGACCGGTTAGATCGCCTCCTTGGTAAGGAGGAGGCCGCGGGACTTCATGGACATCTGCGCCATGGAGCGCGAATTCGAATCCCGCCTGGGGCTCCACTCTATACCTAGATTGACCATCCTACTCAAACCGGTAGTAGACTACTTCCACAATTTTACTCATCGGGACAATGACTCTTGCCGTCTGTGTCTTGTACTGGGATTTCTCATCCTGCGAGGTCGGTCTATCGACTTCGATGTAATTCCTGCCGACATGCTTGATGACGCCCTTTATCGTCTTGAGCGGTGCATCACTTGCATTCGTATCCACGACAACCTTTACTGGAACTGCCGCCTCCATGAGGTCCTGAAACTTGTTCATCATACTGTCTTCACCTGGTCAACCCATAGTATAATTGAAATCCGACTTATAGTTTGGCCATAGTGCACTGACAACGCCGGACTCTGGCCGTTTCATGAATTTGAACTTGCATACTAGCCCGAATTCGAGAATTCAAAGACCATTCGCTTTGGTCCAATCTTCTACAATCTGTTCAGTATGTAGGCTACTGTTGTCTCTAAGCCTCTCGTCATCGCGAATTCGAGATAGAGACCTGACCACGAGATACATACCTATTGCAGCCAGTACAAGAATACCAACAGATAATCCGATGATGAAGCCCAGCACTTCCTGTACAGAATAATAGCTTGAGGTTGCCACGAGGATGGCCAAGAGTGACATGGGTATTGTGAGAATACCGATGCCGGTACGGAGTTCGGCCAAGTGGGTCCTCTTCTCCGCCTCAATGGTTCTGATTATTGCCAGCGCTGTCGTAAGATCCAATAGTTCGTGGTTCGCTAGTCCTGTTTTCAAGTAAATCACATTCTGTCTATCTCTTGCGGCTTTGTCGTTTTCGAAGTAGCCGACGAGCCTCATCAGGTCCGACCAATTCTGAAATCTTCTCGAGGGCGTCACCTTCATCCAGCTCGTCAAGCCATTTGTCTATTTCTCGTTGGACTTCAGGTGATAGGTCCCTGGCATGCTTCTTCAGTCTGCCCTTCCTACCCTTGCCAAAATCCTCTGGTCCTAGCAGGCTCAATGTCATCGCACCTGTATCCTCTTTTTATTCATTCGATATGACACTTAGCATTTCCGCGCTGCTATTAGATTCGCAGAAGGGGTCTCTGAAGGGCTAGCCTGTCCGCCAGTCTTATATCAGAAGATGGAGGACCTGCGGTTGTGTGGCTTGGTGACTGAGGTTGGCGGGAATTCGCATTTGCTATTGCATTTACCATGTGGCTTGCGAAGCCTCCCCAGAAGATCATCATGTTCTTTGTTGTGCCGAATGTGGTGAGTGCCTATTTCGTCTGTATTGATGCAGCAATTGCATATCATCTAAGTTGAGGATAATGACTCAGTGCCAGTTAGGCTGTCAGGATGGCCTAGCTTGGCTATGAAGACCTGTTTCTTGCATTGGAGAGCGAACCATCAAGAAACTCCTGTGTTCCACCCTTCTCACGACTGCCGTCACCAGCCTGAGTCAGATGTGAGTCTGACACAATGACGTGAGCTTCGTCCGGTTTCACTGAAACATTGTTTCTCAGCCGAAACTGGGCTTCTGTCCGCTGCATTCTTACAGGAACACCAGTAGTCCTGAATGCAGACGATGTTTCCACAGTTCTTGCCGTGGCAGGGTCCTTACTGCTCACTGACTCTTCTAAGGAAGTCTGGTCATAGCAGTCAACCACGGACTCCCCTTCAAGCGAGGCTGGTAATCTCTGGGGGAGTGAGGACTTCCCTTTAGAACACAGGCTCCTTCGGGCTTTCGGAGCGGCTTTCTCCTTCTGAAGAAGCCACATGCCTAGTCCATTCTTCTCATCTCTCAATGAAGGGATGAGCATGATTAGACGTCTACCGATATTGATAGCGCCGTTCAAGTCAGCATTGGCTCGGAAGCCACAGGTGTGGCAGATGAACAGAGACTGTTTCGGGCGAATTCCCGTGTGACCACATTTGTGACACTTGACAGAGGTCCAAGACTCGTGAACAGCCACAAACCTCTTCGAATCAAAACCCAGAGTTTCCAGCTTATGCTTTAGCATCTCTCTTACTCTATAGAAAGACCATCTATGGATCATTCCACGGAAACCGCGGCCTGCGTAGTTCCCCTTACGAGCCCTGTTTCTGATACCTCTGAGCAAGCCAATGCTTATGTACAGGTCGTAGTCTTTTGTCAGCTCCATGACTTGGTCGGAGATGTTCTTGACCACCTTCCTGTCATACTCGATGCTGACTCTCTTTCGTTTGTTGCCTATATCTCGGAGTCTTCTCTTGATTCCTGATGTATCAGTCCCAACTCTGTGAAGCCTTTCCATCTCTCTCTGGAGAGAGGAAACACGGTTGTCATATTGTATCATCCGAACCAGCTTCTTCTTTTCCTTCCAGAAACGGACCTGTCTATACCCGTTCCGTGTAAGAAGCACAGTGCAAGCTGTCTTGTTTATGCCGAGATCAATTGCAAGAACAGCAGGAGGTTTTCTAGAGAAGTCTAGCAACTGAATACCCAAGGTCAAAGTGAATATGGCCCACCACTTCCTTGAACGGTCCTTGAACAAGCGTACTGTCCTTATCTCCCCCTCTTCCTTCCTCTTGAGATGGTACGAAGAGGGCGACAGGGGAATGGAGAGCTTGTCATGGATGCGACGACCTTGTCGAGATGAGTCTAGCGAGTCACGGATGACTAGCCAATATCTGATCTTATTCTTGGCCGCATAGACGAGTTCGAATCGTTGCCTGAAAGCAAAACGTGGTATCTTCCTAGATGTGTAGCTCCTTGAATTCAAGGGCTTTGTACCACCTCGCTCAAGGTAGCTCTGCCACATTGCTATTGCCGTGTCTCTGCATTCTTGTAACTCGTTTACTGAGATGTTTGGAAACCGCTGTTTGAAGTCATGCGGCACACGAGTTCTATATGCACTGCCGAAAGACGCGGTCAACGTGAGTTCATCGAGTTTCCTAGCATCGATTCTATTGCGTCTCCTTGTCGTCAGCAATTCGTCTTCGTGGCGTTCAATCACTCCAAGATATGCCTTGATGACCCTCGTATCTCTACCAGTGATACGGTTGATTCGAGTTCTCTGTCTATTCGTCATCATTCCCCAGCGAATCGGAATCTTGATACTGATGATCTTGCCCTTGGAGCGACCCATGAGTTTCACCTGAAGAGAATGAGTTTCAGGCCTGCCTTTTAGAGAGTTCAGCCCCCATTCGTCTTGAGCAAAGCTTTTGAACTCCTATCTTGCTGCATGCATGATAGAACAGACCTAGACTAGGCAGTGTAAGCCAATAACAGCAGAATCAGATGATGGGCTGTTGGCACTGATTCCGGAGATATTCTTATAACAGGAAACAAGAGCACAACTCCAACACGTGGGTCGGTGGTCTAGCTTGGCTACAAACGGCCAGCCATGACCGTTGCCAAACATGATTCCTGGTTTGGGTCCAGGGGATCGTGAGTTCGAATCTCACCCGGCCCACCACTCCCCTGCTGATCTCTCGTCTTGGGGAGTCACGCTTCTCGTTTCCAGACTCTAGAATCTTGGCCTTTAACTTCGGCAATAGTCGAAATCCTTATCATGAACCCAAAACGAGTGAGCTGCGTTATGTCGACGCAATCATCTACTAGAGAGCGACTAGCCAAACGTATTGCGGGTGAGATTGCCCTTTCTGACCACCCCGGACACACGATGCGTATGTGGAGAGATAGATTCAGGCTCTCACAGATTGAACTCGCAGATTTCATCGGCATAAGCCCAAGCGTAATCAGCGACTATGAGTCTGGCAGAAGAAAGTCTCCCGGCACGTCAACGATACGCCGATTCGTAATGGCACTCCTTTCATTGGATGAACGCAACGGAGGCCAGACAATCGCCGCCTATGTTCGACTTATGGATGTAAGTCTGGTAGACTTGAACATAGTCCTTGCAATGAGTGACTTTCACTCCCCCATGACACTTAGCGATTTCTGCAAGAAACTGAAATGCACGATAGAAACCGGTAAGGAGTTTCTCAAGAGAAAGATCTACGGGTACACACTCGTCGATGTTGAGAGAGCTGTGAAAGAGCTTAGCAGTGAGGCCTTTCTGAAGCTTTTTGGCGCAACAACAGAACGCTGTCTTATCTTCACAAAAGTCAACACTGGTCGGGCTCCCATGATTGCCATAAAATCGCAAGAGTTCAAACCCACACTGGTGATTCTTCACGGCGTAGGTGAAGTGGACAGGCTTGCGTTGGAGCTCTCTGAACAGATGAGAATTCCACTGGCAGTCAGCAAGATAGGCTCTGTTGATGGTCTTGTTAGAGAGCTTCGTAGCATCAAGCCAGACTAGCTGAAGATCAGTTTCAGAATGGCCATCCTAGTGACAACCCCGCTGTATACTTGATCAAAATACTTCGCATGTGGAGTCGAGTCGATCTCCGGTGCCAACTCGTCGACACGAGGAAGTGGATGCAATATAATCGCATCATCTTTCATCAGACCAATCTCATCAGACGTGATTCTGAATTTCCCTTTGACATCGTCGTATTCTCGAACGTCCGGGAAACGTTCTTTCTGTATTCTGGTCATGTAGACAACGTCTACATCCGTCACGGCCTCTTCAACAGTATCCACTTCGGTGACTCGTACACCTGCCTTCTGCATTTCGTCTATTATGGCTCGTTTCATTCTCAGAGTGGGTGGAGCAGCCAGCTTGATGGTGACATCATAGTATGAGAGTGCCATCCCCAGAGAATGCACTGTTCTACCATATCTAAGGTCCCCGCAGAGCGATATCGAGAGACCATCGATTTTTCCCTTCAACTTCTTGATGGAGTAGAGGTCAAGCAGTGCTTGTGTTGGGTGCTCCTCTGATCCACTTCCTGCGTTTATGATTGGTATGTTTGAGAATTCTGCAGCAACTCTCGCAGAACCGTCCAAAGGATGCCGTATGACGATGACATCCGCATACTTCTCGACCGTGCGAATGGTGTCTGCTAGTGTTTCTCCTTTACCCCCAGCTGACGTCGAGATGACATCAGCAAATCCAAGTACTCGTCCGCCCAGCCGGATCATTGCGCTCTCGAAGGAGAGTCGTGTACGTGTTGAAGGTTCGAAGAACAGAGTGGCCATTATCCTGTCACTCAGTTCAGTACTCCTGTTGACTGCGATATCTTCCATTTCCTCAGCAGTCAACAGAATGAGGTCTATGGTCTTGCGATCAAGGTCGTGAATGCTAATCAGGTCATGAAGCTTACCCATCTTTCCTCACCTTGGGTGGTCTGATTGGCAGGCTCGTCACTATCACTCTTTAACGTTTCCAGAGTTCCGGCCATACTTCCTAGGTATCTCGATTTGCCTAATCTCTAGTCCTGCCTCTTCTACAAGTTGATTCGCCAAATCGTCTTCGTACTCCTCGATGTACAGTATCTCCCTGATTCCCGCATTGATTAACATCTTAGTACAGATGCTGCAGGGCCTAGTCGTACAGTAAATCTTGGCATCTCTCACAGTGACACCATGATAGGCCGCCTGAATGATTGCGTTCTGTTCTGCATGTAGTCCTCTACAGAGTTCATGTCTCTCTCCCGGTCTCACTCCAAGACTTTCGCGAAGGCAGCCCACGTCGTCACAGTGTGGCAGACCCTTAGGTGCACCATTGTACCCCGTGCTGAGAATCTGAGCCTCTTTGACAATCACTGCTCCGACTTGGTTACGGAGACACGTGCTTCGTGATGATACGAGGTCTGCAATCTCGCTGAAGTATACATCTTTGCTCTTCCTGACCAAGATACCTGCAGCTCCTTGTTCTCGAGTTGTCATGCTCTCTCTTATGAAGCTCGTTGTTTGTTCGTGTCGTGGTTTCCTCAGGTGTTTGAAGGCGAAAGGTAAAAAGACCACATCAATCCTGAAGTCGTGCCCTTATGGAAACGGAAGCCCATAATCATGAGAAAGCGCGAAGGAACGGTCATAGTCTGGCCCGCTTACTTGGATTCCACCCTCACTAGAGCACAGGGGCGAAGAGTCTCCAAGAATCTAGGGGCACCAGACATCACAATCAAGATACTGAAGGAGGCTGCTGACTCTGCAGGTTTCGAGTCAGAGGCGGAATCCGACAAGAGATATCCACGGAATTGGATTGGAGCCCCAGGCTATCTGGTTGTTGAGAATCCTGAAAGACACAAGAAGAAGCGCGTCTTGCTCATGCTTGCGAAGAGCGTAAGAAGGGTAGTTGCACAACGTGAGTCTGCCAAGAAGGCGTCTGAGAAGAAGAGCAAGAAGAAAAAGAAGAAGAAACGATGATTGGAGAGCATCGGGGGCTAACGAATGAAAAGACTCGGTAAGGTACTTCACGTGTCCAAGAGGGGGTCCCTGATTGTCAGGACAGACAAGACACCCCCTGTCGGTGAACGCTCTATCGTCATGGACAAGAAGGCTGAGAAGGTTGGCACAATTACTGATGTGTTTGGACCTGTCAACAACCCTTACGTTTCGGTGAAGCCGGTCCTCAAGGATGACCTCTCCAGACTTGTAGGTCAAATGCTCTACCTCTACAAACGTTAAAAATGATGTTCACTTCTGTACATCGCTCGCCGATAATGGGTAGCAGCTTCCGAAATCTAAATATCAATCCGTGCTGAATGTTCGATGTTGCCATGTATCAGTTAAAGGTCATTTAAATGAAAGATGATTCGGATCGGATTCTGGAGGCTCTCCGAGCCGTTGGTGAAAACGGTCTAATCATCGATGAATTGACTACTGGACTTGGCATTGACTCAAGGAAACTGGTCAAGAGCATAAAGCGACTGAAATCTCAGGGGCTCATTGAAGTGCAAAAACAGGAATTGAAAGAAGAAAGATACATCATTAGAGGGGAGATTAGCGGTGAAGCTGAGCCCGGCAACCTATCAGACATGGATGGGTGTCCCTGCTTTCATTGTCTACGAATAAGCAGATGCGGTGTTCGTCAGCCCGATTCTCCAGTAAGTTGCAGAGATCTAGAGGAGTGGATGCTGGGTTCTGGGGCTTCCTAGGCCTCTTTTCCCTCAGACTTCTTCAGCGGACCTGTAGCAAGCAGATAAATCTCCGCACTGGTCTTCCGTGATGCATCAGGTTTGACAAGCCTGACCGAATCATACTCACTCCTAGCAGACTGCAAGAACTCTTGGAATCCACTACCTTGAAAGACCTTGGTCAGCACTCTCCCTCCACTTCCCAACAAGTCAAGTCCGATTCTTAGGGTTGCTTCTGCAAGAGAGAGCTGTCTGGCCACATCAAGTTCCCAGTTTCCTGTTACTCTCGGAGAACAGTCAGATACGACAAGGTCAACTGACCCCCCAGTCACCCTCCTAATTTCCTCGACTGTTTCAGGACTCAGTATGTCCCCTTGTATAAAGTTCACCCTTTCAATCGGCCCCATAGGGTTGAGATCGACAGCAACAATCTCTATGGAACTGTCGAGTTCACGAAGGACTTGGGTCCATCCACCGGGACTGCTGCAGAGGTCCAGCACGCGGTCCACATCACTTAGCAGTTTGTGCTTCTTCACAATCTGCTTGAGCTTGTAGGCACTTCTTGCCCTGTAACCCTTGGCCTTAGCTGCTCTGTAGTAGTGCTCCTTCTTGCGTGGTTTCTTTGGCTTTCCCATCTGTCTATTTCTCTCCGGATAGATCAGTGATAGCTCCTACTAGTTCACTCACAGACGCTTCTGTGCGAATCGCAGTGGGCCTGAAGTGAGTACGCGAAGTGGCATGTCCACGCTCCCTTAGTGCCTGTATGACTGTATCAGTCTTTGGTGGTGTAAGGTTGTGAAGGTCACAGACCTCGTGAAGGTCAGTGTAGGGAATCGCGGCAAGACTAGCCTCCTCCCTCATCAAAGCAAGGATCTTTGGCGCTCGCTTATCAAGACCCAAGTCATCGCTGGTGAGAATCTCCTGCGCCCTATCAAGCATCGAACTCTCAAAGAGGTTTCCTGTCCAGAGAGGTCCCGCAACAGTCGGTCTTCCGTTACAGCAGTCTGTCTCGTGATGAAAGTCCGCTGTTTGGATCGACTCTCTCAACGACACGGTTTCAACCCGCATGCATGACCTACAGTATCGCATCAACCCCATTCTATCCGCCTGAACGTTTCCCTCGTTCCTGCTACTTTCGATTCGAAGCCAGACCCGAATGTAGTGATTCGTACTCAGAACAGCAAGTGGCGTGATCGAAGAATCATTCATCCCAGCCACAGAGTAGACCGACCCTATTAGAAGTCGAACAGCAAGCTCATGAACAAAGGGGGCCCTTATCGACAAGCCTCCATACTTTCGTAGTGCTACGCTAGGATAGACCCCACAGAGGACCGGCATGTCAGTTGCAGTCAGAGCGAGAAGCCCCTCGCGTGGTTTCAATGACTGAATTGCTGCATTCAAATACGGCGCGGGACTTCCAAAGGGGTCTACGTCTACAAAGTCGAATCTTTGGTCACGCGACTCCGTGAGGAGTAGGACCTTTGCATCTCCTCTCTTAACCTGTGCCCGATTAGTGAACCCGTATCGTTCTACGTTCTTCTGCGCCATGTCAGCAGCCATTGGGTTCACGTCAAACAGGAATGCATTGAAATCTCCTGGACACTCATTCAGATATCGAAGAGTTCTGACTCCCGAGCCCGCAAGTGGCTCACACATCAACTCTACAGACTTTTCTTGGAGATAGGTCCGAAGGAAGAGCACAGAAAGGTCTCTATTGAGACGCATTATCGGATTGTAGAAGACAGGTAGGTCGGTTGTTGGCTGTTTCTGATTCACACTGTAATGGTCAAGATCTGCACTCAGGAACGAAGTCCTGCCTTCTGTGTACTCCTTCTCGACAATCATCAGACAATCGAATCACGTTCTGAATCGCTAATAAGTGGACAGGCCGGAACGGATGTAGCGGCGAACTCGTTTCGAATACCACCACACAACTTCTAAGAGGGGATCAGGGTGCCAAGAATTAACCGACACAGACTCACCAGGTTCAATCCAGGGGTGTTGATTATTGACAACCAGAGTAAGAATTGAAACTAACAAAGGCACCATAATGACCGAGCTATGGCCTGATGCGGCCATTAACACAGTCAAGAACTTCGTCGAATTGGCAAGGACTGGCTACTATGATGGTGTTACATTTCACCGTGTTGTACCAGACTTCGTAGTTCAGGGTGGAGACCCAACAGGGACCGGAGGCGGCGGACCTGGCTATGCCATCGCATGCGAAACAGACGGTCCAAAGCAAGAACATGTCATTGGTGCTCTCTCAATGGCTCATGCAGGAAGGGATACAGGAGGTAGTCAGTTCTTCATAGTCTTGAATCCGGACAATTGCAAGCATCTGAATCGCAAGCACACCGTCTTCGGTGGTGTGTTAGAAGGATTCGATGTAGTGCAGTCAATCAGACAGGGCGACAAGATGATCAAGGTTGAGGTACTAGAAGCCGATTCTGCTGTCGACAGTCACGAGCTGAAGAAGCTTCCCTCAAGGCGCTAAATAGTCACCTTTACATATACATTCTCATCGTCACAGAGCAACCGGTCTAAGAAGATATCCTACGAGGTAGGTAGCACAGGAACTGGGCGAGGCATCCAAATGGTAGCTGCAGCATTCATCGGAATATCGATTCTGTCCGGGATTGTGGCGATTGTCGTCGCACTGATCATCTTCTATCAGGTGAAGAATGCTGATGAAGGTAGCGATAGAATGCGTGAAGTGAGTGCACTAGTCGAAGAAGGTGCATACTCCTTCATCAAAGTGCAATACCGCGTTCTTACAGCATTCACAATTATCCTTGCCATTCTAATAGTAATACTATTCGTCGACTTCGGTATCCAGATTTCCATTTCTTACTTTCTGGGTTCCATGGCAAGCATGTCTGCCGGATATGTTGGTATCGTTGTGGCCACGAAGGCAAACCGTCGGACCGCTGCGGCCGCAGAGTCTGGCGGACTTGGGCCTGCCTTCAAAGTCGCGTTCAGAGCTGGGTCTGTGATGGGCTTGATGATTGCTGGAATAGCGCTAGTTGGACTTGGTACACTGTATCTACTCTGGAACGCCGTCATTCCAGTTGAGGTCTTTGAATCTCTTGGCTTAGAGCCTGCTGTTGGACTCTGGGAAATCATTACCGGATTCTCCTTTGGCGCTAGCACGGTTGCTCTGTTTGCGAAGGCGGGTGGTGGCATATACACCAAGACAGCTGATCTCTCAGCTGATATCGTTGGGAAGATTGAGCAGCACATACCTGAAGACGACCCCAGAAACCCTGCGGCTGTTGCTGATGCAGTTGGTGACAATGTAGGCGATGTGGCTGGGACTGGGGCGGATTTGTACGACAGTAATGTGGCCGCTATCCTCGCAGCAGCCATTCTGGGTGCCGGGATTGATTTGCATCTTGATGGAGTTCCCCTTTTTGGCCTCCTCCCACTCATGATCGCCGCTCTCGGAACTCTTGCCTCGGTCATGGGCGTCTTCATGGTCCGAGCAAAATCCGACCAAGACCCAGGGCCAGCACTGAATCGGGGGACATACATCACAACTATCCTATTTGCTGTGTTCACTGTGACTATTGTTCTGATTCTTCAACTTGACATCTCAATTGCCCTTGCTGCAATCATAGGACTTCTTGCTGGCGTCTTCATTGGCTTTACAAGTGATGTGTTCACTAGCTACCGTGGACTTGGACGCTTCAAGCCAGTTCAGAGAATGGTTGACTCAGCTGAGAAGAGTTCTGCTAATCTGATTCTCTCAGGTTACTCATACGGACTGCTCAGTGTAGTACCGTCAGTCGTCGCCATTGCTTCTGCCATGGTGGCATCATTCCTACTTGGATCTGGGGCCAATGCACTAGGTCCAGTCACTTGGGAAAATGGCATATACTGTGTGGCGATAGCAGCTGTCGGCTTGCTGTCTACCAACGGAATGATAATGAGTTCAGATGCTTATGGTCCGATTGTTGATAATGCAAGAGGAATCATCGAACAGGCTCAAGCACCTGAGAAGGCAATCGTGGTCTGTGACAGACTCGATGCCAGTGGCAATACAACAAAGGCGATTACCAAAGGCTTTGCCATCGGCGCTTCTGCAGTATCAGTGCTTGCACTCTTTGCAGCGTTTCTTGAATCCACAGACACCCTGCGAATTCCAGGTGTAGTGCCTGTGACTGACGTGAATCTTGCGGCGCCAGTGGTGTTGGCAGGCGCTCTTATCGGTGCACTGGTCCCGGTGGCATTCTCAGCAATACTGATTCTCGGAGTAGAACGTAACTCTGAGCGGATGATCGAGGAGATACGCAGGCAGTTCAGTGCGGACCCGGGAATCTTAGAAGGCACCTCCAAACCCGACTATGATGCATGTATCGGTATTGCCACCTCTGGTGCAATAAGGGAACTGATGCCTGGCACATTGGTTGCCATATTGATTACCATCGCAACTGGGGCCCTACTTGGACTGGAGGCGCTTGCAGGATATCTGGGGGGCGCAGTCCTGACTGGACTCGTAATGGCTCTCTTGATGGACAATGCAGGAGGGGCCTGGGACAATACCAAGAAGATCATAGAGTCTCCTGAATACTCCAAACACAAGAAGGGAACGAAAGAGCATTATGAGGTATGGGATCGAGCTGTCACAGCTGATATGATTGGGGACCCGTTCAAAGATACGGCTGGGCCATCTATAAACACGCTTCTAGTGGTCATTACTCTCACGGCAACACTCTTTTTGCCAGTGATAGCGGGCTTACACGTGTGGTTGACTGGAATCATTCCCTAGTCTGCTCAGATGAGGTGAAGTGGAGATGCGCTTTGGCGTAGTCGCAATCGAATTTATACCTGCAGTAAAGAGAATCGTCGCCGGAGGCATCCCAGACTTCTCTCGTATCAGTATGGTTGAGATAGTCCGAGAGGCAGCGGCGATTGAACACATTCAGGCAATAGAGATTCCCATGGAGATTGAGCACATGGTGCCTGGCTCGTTGACGCCCGAAGTCATCTTAGAACTCGCGGAGCTAAAGGACGAGCTAGGTCTCTCGTACACTGCTCATTTGCCATTCTGGGCCATCGAAATGTCCTCGTTCAATGATTACATTCGTACTGGAAGTGTGGATAGCAATGTCCACTCCATTAGGGTTGTAGAGGATCTTGAGCCTGAGGCATACGTACTTCACTCTACGGGCTCCCTGGCCGCTGAGTACTGCAGGCAGGGATTCTCACCGGGCGTGGACCGCTTGGTACAAGGATACATGAATGCCTTTGCCATGAAGAGCGTCGAGGAGATTATCAGCAAGTCAGAGGTCAATCCCCGGAAACTTGCAATTGAGAATATTGAGTTCCCCTTCGAGTTTACCCGGGAGATTGTTGACGAGTTCAACACCAGCATATGTTTCGATACGGGGCACCTACTCACAAAACAGTGTGGAGATGAACCTCTGTCTGATTTCTATCGGAAACACCGTGACAGAATAACAGAGATTCATCTGAATGACGGTTTGGCCGAGAAGAACGAGGCTGGCGGCTACCAAGATCACTTGGCGTTAGGAACGGGCGATATGCCGGTCAGAGATTTCCTATTGGAACTTGTCAAAGACAAGTTCGAAGGCCCTTTGATATTTGAGATGCCGTACGAGGATGCAATCGAATCACTGAACACTATTAACAGTCTCGTACCAGAGGCTCTGCAATAACCCCCTCTCAATGTCACAAGCTTTTTATCCCTAACAGAATCCTAACGCTTCGCCGGACTCCCGGGCCCGTCGCATAGCCTGGTTGCCAGAGGCCCTGCAGTAGTCTTGTTCAAATGGAAGCGCAATAACCAGGCTCAGACCTGTTTCTAGTAGGAGAATGAAACTCAACTCCAGGAAACCCATGCGTTCCGCCCTTCCCCTGCAAGTGTCGCCACCTTCTGAAATCCTAGGGACTCCAGAATTAACAAGGGCTTTGTCTACGTTCATCGGAATGGCATTCCTCCTGCAGTCCTAGCTTCTTTCTCCTGTCGAGTGCTGGAAGTATCATCTCCAGTGACAGAGAGAGTTTCCGCATCTCTTGCCACGGCGGGGTCTTCATCACTCATCCTAGATTCGTCACCGAAGCTTGGAAGGCTCGTTTGAGCATGGTGAACAGCCGCGGACTCCCCAAAGTCTGATACATGACCCTTTGAGGGGAGTAAGGACCTCCGTCGAGAAGAGCGAGTCTTCCCTCTGGTCTTTGGTCGTGAACGCTTCCCTGCCCTCTGGACAGAGTCAGCCCACTTACCTAGCCCTCTCACTCCGTGCAATGACTTTGTGAGCGTGATTAGTCGTCCGGCGATGTTGATGGCTCCGTTCCTGTCGGCATTGGTCCTTTGGCCACATGTTGGGCACACAAAGTAATCCTGCTTAGGTCTCCTTCCCTTGTTTCCGCACTTCCAACACATGATGGATGTCCAGTTCTCAGGGACCTCTTTGAATCTAGAATCTCTGCCTTCCACAGTCCATCCCAGCTGCGCTAGCTGATGTTTCAGGCTCTCAGTTGTCCTAGCAAAGGCCCACCTGTGAATCGCTCCTCTAAACTCTCGACCCTTGTAGTCGCCACGGCGGGCACGCATCCTAATATTCTTGAGTCGCCCGATGGCAACGTACAGAGTATACTTCTCAGACAAGCTCGTGATGTGGTCCACGATGTGTTTTACAAGGACTCGGTCATATTCCTTGGCAATTCTCCTGCGCTTGTCCCTAAGTACCCTCAGCTCAAGTGCAAGCTTATCATACTGTTGTCCGCTTTAGCATGATTGAGGAACTGGAAGACACTGAAACGGACACAAGAGATGTTGAGGACGAAGCTGCGCTTGTTGGACCTGAGCTGAAACTAGTGGGTGTGCATGCCAATCATTCAGTGAGAAGGAGAACGCTGGATGTGGTAGCTCTGTTGTCAAACGTTGAAGATGAAGAAGATGTCTATGACATCACAGTATTGAGCATCTCTAGTGAGATAGCCAAGGTCCAGGCAATCGCCTACGAAACCGTATATGAACAAGCAAAGGCGAGTCTAAGAAACAGAAGAGTCAGCGAAGTGGTGGTAAGCAAGTTGGCCGAAGAGGCATGCAAGGCACTTGAGGAAGAGAGTGTGGTCATTGCGTACGAGTAGTCAATGGGACATGATGACCCACTCATGTTGAAATGACACAATCCCATAACCTTCGGGATTGGTGGTGGGCCCGGGGAGATTTGAACTCCCGACCCCCGCCTAACTAAGTGAAAGAGGCCGAACCTCAGTCTTGTATCAGAGCGGTGCTATAACCAGGCTAAGCCACGGGCCCAGAATGCTTGCGAAGTCCGTGTGTTCTCGAATCTGATAAAAAGGTTGTGAACACAAATCTTGTCAAGTCTGTTGGTGAATGTGTGACTCGTTTAATTGGCCTTCTCGCAGAATGTAATCGAGGTGTTTTATACCTTGATGTAGAAGCTCACTATCAAAGGCATGTGCTACCGATGAAAGCGTGCCTTTCATGTTTCGGAGATTATTCTACATCTGGAAACTAATCCTCTTCAGATGGCTCACAATTCGATTGCTGCTGGAAACGGAAAAGGCATATGACATCAAGACCATACTGTCTGCAGTTGTGTGTGGAAGGGACTGTATTGACCAGTGAAACGGACTCTCTAACCAAGTATCTCATCGCCATAGGTGCCGCAGGTTTCACTCTCGCAGGCGTGGTCAACCTAGTCCTTCTTGGCAATGGTTTTCCGCTTAGACTTGATACAAGACATGTGTTTTCATCAGGAGCTCGTCATTTTGAGCTCTACTTCTCACAGACAGCTATCACTACTCAGGGTATCGTAACGATAGTGACCTCTGTCCTAGTCAGCCTCGGTTTCATTGGGCATTGGCGACGCTACAGTAGATCCATGTCATTGGCGACTTCTTTTGCCTTCCTGCTATTATTCTTGTTTGCAGTCACTTGGATGTATTACTTTCCACCCCTGCGTCTTGTACACGGACTCCTATCTAACTGGCTTCTATTCGAGCAGTATTGGAGTCTGGGCACTCTTGTGATGATATTTGCATTGATGCTTTCAGCACCAACCTTTGCTTCAGAAACAGGTTCTGCCCAATGGAGATTCCGGTTACGCACAGTTGGATTGGCATTGGTCGGCTTTGCTTGGATTGGATTCACACTCTATGTGCTGATTCCATCTATTGACCGAGTCCCTGCGACAATATGCTTGTTGGGTTTCGCCTATCTCTTTGCGGGCTTCTATCTTGAAGAAACCTACAGGACTCAGCTATCTCAGAGCCCCACGCGACACGAGTAGGCCATCTATGGATATGGATAGTCTATCTGGATTTGAACATTACACCATTCAGCCGTCAGGTCCCAATCCTGAAGCCAAGCGTCAGAGCGTCCAAAAGCGATATGATAGCTAGCAGCTTGGAAGCCCTGAGGCAATTCAAATGTGATGTGACGGTACGCCCAGTCAGTACCATCATAGTAGTCTAGGATGCGATGATGGTAGTCAAGTCGCCACGTGAACCTACCGAAGTAATATAGAATGTAGACTTCCAGAAATCTGCGACCTTCCTGAAGAGACTCCCAGAAGGAGTCATCTTGTCTGAACCAGCCTGAAACTGAGATTGTGACGCCTTCGTACAAGGGTACATAGGTATCGGAAGAATAGCCGAAGAAGACGTAATTGTAGTCAGAGCTACCAATTGTGTCTACGCGAAAAGTGGGCCCCATATAGGCGGGCGATGCGAGTGAAGAACCCTCACGAACGTACTTGCCCGTCGGTATAGTCTTCCCATCCCAGTTGCCGTAGGAGTACACTTCGACATCTGCCCACTCTGCAGTCAATTGCCAATCAGATATCCATCCGTTTCCACGTCCGAAGGCCAATCTAACTAGGCCCCACTCTGGAGAACATGTGATCGTTGTATCAACGTAGACCCAGTCGGTGCCATCATCGTGGTCGAGGATATAGTCAGTCTTCAGAATCTGCTCACTATCCACTGATAGTACGTAGGCTCTCAGGAATCTGCGTCCAGGTCGGAGATACTCCGGAAAGGTGTCGTACTGTCTAAACCATCCCTTGATATGAATCCCGTCTGATCGCGCGAACACGGTTCCTTCTCGAGAAGCACAATACCCGAAGAACTGATATCCATAATGCCAACTTCCAACTGTGTCTATGTGATGACTGGGACCGTGTGGACCGGTGAAGTCATAGAAGTTGTAGTACTTCCCATCAGGCACTGTCTTTCCAATGTAGATGTCTGGAGATATCTTGTAATCCAGCGCGGTCTTAAGAGCAAGATAAACATTGATTAAGCCCGCTCCCGTTGCATCATCAAATCCCACCGTGGCATTATCCCCACTGGCACTCTGACCTGCAATCACATCTGTACATGTGGTCATTGCTACGTGCTTGAATCTCCCGACATTCATCCAAGGCTCAACGCCCTTCAAGAGTGCCGCAAGCCCGGCGACAGCAGGGGCAGCAGACGATGTCCCGCTAGCAACAGCCCATCCATCAGATTCTGAGGTTTCATCACCTGCCATCGACTGGCCCAAGTCCATGGCTGAATTTGGCTCCGTCGGCATCTCAATGAGGATGCCGGAGGGCTCCATACCTACAATCCCACATACGTCAGGTACCTTGCGACCGTGAAATACATCCTCCTTACCACTGGAGGCGTAATCGGAGGCTTGCAGGACACCGGAGTCATCAGCGTAGACGCCACCTACAGAAACAACGCAAGGCTCGCTTCCCGGCCAACCATGTGCAGGCCCATTTCCGGCTGCGAAAACCACAATGATTCCCTGTTCAGCAGCTTGGCGAATGAGTGACTGAAGCTCAGGGACCTGCGGAATAGTTCCCGTATTCCAGCCCCAACTACACGAAACCACATCTGGATGAATCTCATCCAGTACCAAGTTGAAAGCTTCAACTACGTCGGTATCCGAAACAACACTAAGATCAATTCCCGGAGCAACAGCAAGTAGATTGGAGATTATTGCGGTCCCATGTCCTTCAAAGTCGTCCTCTGGAGAGTGTCCGTCAGTTGAATAAGAAGTGTACCTGGATTCAAGTAACGAGTAGTAGTATTCCTCATAGAAAGGATGGTATCTGAGTGTTGTTGGGTACTCACCGCTCCTTGAAAAACCAGAATCTATGACTGTGACCTCAACGCCATCACCGTCCACGTTGAAGTACTCCTGTGCAACATCTGCTTCAATTAGACTTTCCACGCTGTCATCAGCATCCATGTCGTCAATGGCCTCGTTGTTGGGTGCAAGATGGTAATACGACACATCAGGTGGGTTCCATCCTGAGGGCCAAGACAGTTTTGGTGGTACTCTTAGACTAACACTCGTGAAGAGTTCAGCGGCGAACTCCGGAATGTGGATGGACCCCTTTGGTACGACAAGAGGCGAGGTATCGTACGTGACTTCGATGCCTGCGGAAAAGGCCGCAGCAAAGGAAGATAGGGAACCACTAAGGGAAAGACTCGCGTAGAATCCTTGTTGATAGTCTGCATAAAGGAGGTTGCTGTGGAACACGTTGAACCCAGCCTTGCGAAAACCCTCACTAGTCTGTATCATGTGCTGCAACATCGGCTGCCTAAAGAGAAAGATGAGGCGATAGAATCGCCTCTGGTTCGTACTAATAGATTGGTCCGTAAATCCAGACCTTCACGTTCTTGATATACCACCCGTCATTGATGTCGTTGACACTTTCGCCTCTGACTGTCCAATCTCTGAACCAAAACCTAAGTTGGTAACCTCGACAGTCAGACGCAGTAAGGTATCTAGTGATTGTGCTTCCAGAACTATAACCGGCGGGATTGAAGGCTTCCCAAAACAGAGACTTTCCAGTTCTGTCAACCTGAAGGCACATATCATCGTCGCCTTGTAGCACAACCGGCCAACCTGCCTTCTTGAAATAGAACTCAAACTTGACTTGCTCAACATAGTAAGGCGATGAGGGAATAGTTGCACTTACAAATTTCAGTTGAAGGTCTGGATACACTTCATCGCCTTCGTTTTGTTCCTTCGCGAGACCAGTGCCGGTGTTGTAGACGCCGGGACTACATGAGTCGTATGTTACTGTGACTTGCGTCCACTGTTTGGGAACGCTGCCAATACCAGCATCAGCCGTTTGTATCAGAAGTGGTGCAATGACACAAAGCGCCAAGATGCAAACTAACAAGAACCGATGTTTCATCATCATCTCGAATCTCTCCGAAAGGGAGCAACACAGAACCAAGCAAATGGTCCGTACACTATGAATAGCTGCGCCAGAGAGATTTAAGGTCCTACACTAGAAGAAGGCTACCTGAGAGGTGGAAAATAGACGCGAAGGTCCCTATCGCCCACTCTTCTTTGTCCCAGTGCTAATTCCTACGGCGACCATTCCCAATATTAGCAATATCACGAGTAGCAGCGTCTGGCGCACAGGATCAAATGGAACAAAGCGAATCTCATTGTGCTCCCATTGAACAGTCACACTTGTGATGGAATCAGTGTTGTCAAAGATGAAATAGTATATGCCTTCTCCTAGTCTGATGTCGTATGTGTGGTAGACAATATCGAACTGGTATTCATAGTTTTGGAAGTATGTTTCTCCGTCCGCAAACTCATTGAAGCCAGCAGTAGTCGTGACTATGAAAGTTATGTCAGTTCCAGTGGTGACTTCGACTGTGCCCGTGCACGTCGTCTCGTGATCTATACTGAAGACACTACTTCGATAACTCAAACCATCGACCGTAAAGACATCCGTGTGGGCCTGCGCCTCGACGGGGATTGCACCAATGCTGACCACAAGAATCATAGTCAAGAAGATTACGATAGAGGTTGTTCGCTTCATTATCATCATTGCAAAATCATCACACTACTAGATGTAGTCCATTCTACTTGGAGAATATTAGGGTCTCTTGTTTCTTAGATTGTCTGTAAATGCTTGGATATATTCTCACCTGAAAACACTCTGTGGAGAAGAATCGAGGAGGAAAGATACGTGTTTCGGAGCACGCGGCCATCTTACATCTGCATCTCTCCCTTACTGCAGATGCTTGAGCAATCCTATTGTGTTGACTACTCATGATGAGGCTTCGTTTCGTCCCGTCGCGCTGTCCGGTTCATTGACCAACCCAAATACGCCGGATACGCGAACACCAAGTTTACCCCAAGTAGGATGAATAGAAGAATCAACGGTGGGACGAGGGGCCCCCCAGGGTTCTGAGTAAATGTCCTGACTGCCATTAGTCCAACAATGCTTGTCATTGCAAAGACAACAACTGAGATCAAGAGGAATCTACGATAGTCCCCTGCAGCACTACATCTGAGCGAACAGTAGATGCCGCTCTTGCCGCTCCACGAAGCACTCACTTTTGTGTTTCCACACCATTCACAACGATGACCTGTGTCGCCGTACTGTCCTTGTCTAGGGTATAGTTGAGTGTCTGGCATATCGCCAATGAATACTGTGTCACTCCTTCGCCGTAAAGTCCATCCAACATATGCTGCATAGAGTGACCCAATGCTGGATCCAGAGATTAACAGTACAATGATTAAGGCGAAACCGGGCGCGAGAGGGCTCGTTGTTCCGTAGGGAGTTGCCCCCACCAAGATGATCTCGTACACTACCTGAGGGAACAGGAGAATCGCTAGGAAGAACGGTGTCATCAAGATCGCGACGAGCAGAGAAGTTCGATACTCGGCCGCAGCAAGGCATCTGAATGAGCAATAAGAGAACCTAGTTCCACTCCAACGACTTCTTGTTTCGGGCTTGCCACACCAAGAGCACACCCTTCCATTTTGCGCTACTTGCTCAGAGCTGGCATGCTCCTCAAATGAATCTTCCAAACACTCTTCGCTCCTCGAACACTAACACGGGATAACTACGATTATTGAACCTAATAGAGTTTTCAGACTGTCTTCGAAGTGCTTTCGCCAAGCACGGTTGCCTCTGATATTCGCGATTAGTTTTATCTGTCATGAACGAGTCTAATCTGTTGGCGAGTGAAATGAATCTCAATCCATGCGGCCATCTCTGTAACGGCTGTCCCAGCTATTTGAGCAAAGGTGACCCAACATGCGCAGGATGCAAGGACTCAAGTGGAAATCCATGGTGGGGCACGTGCAAGGTCTTTGAGTGCACTGCGCGAAAGAACCTTGATCACTGTGGACTATGTGGACGATTTCCCTGTGATATGCTTGCGACGCACTACGACCCAGATAATCCCGAGGGTCAACGAAACGCCGTTGTCAGGGCTGGAATCTTGGCCTATCGAACCAGACACGGTGACGACAAAGCTCTTGAGCTATTCAGAAAGATAAGGAAAGTCTAGGACCAGGAGAAGGCGTCTTGCAGCGGAACAAAGAACTATGTACCGACTGCGGATTCTGCACAACCGCTGTGGGCTGTCCTAGCCCAGGGCATTGTGTTGGCTGCAATTCATGTTACTTGGCATGTCCACGCGAAGCGATTCTTCCTGTTCGTTTTGAGCCTTCAGAAGACGTCATCATCACTGTGGACGGGTTGCCGTTTGAGGTACCAGGCAATGTCACAGTGAAGAAAGCACTAGAAACACTTGGCATGGTCTTCCACCGCTTTCCTAAGTCGACAAACCTCTTCGCACCCTGCGAAACAGGAGGATGTTACGCGTGTGCAGTTCTTGTAGATGGCGAGCTCCGACCCAGTTGTCATACGGCAGTGAAGCCCGGGCAGAGCATCCAGACCCAAGTTTCAGATGAGGTAAGTCCGCTACGCATTGTTGGCTGGTGCCAGCCCCACTCTGTTGGAGGTGTGGGAACACCGTGGTCCGAGAAAGCATCTGGCAAGGACTCTGAAGCCTATGTAGAGGCTGCTTGTTTCGCCGCTGGGTGCAACCTACGCTGTCGTACTTGTCAAAACTTCACCGTCACATACAACAGTTCAGCATCCGCAGTAACACCTGAACATGCCGCCTCTGAACTCCTGAAGTTGGCTCTACGTGTAGGCGTCAGGCGTCTGGCGATATCTGGAGGCGAAGCAACGCTGAACCGGCCATGGCTACTGTCCTTCTTCACATGGCTCAAGACACACAGTCCGAGCGACCTACGTCTGCATCTCGACACAAACGCAACAGTCCTGACTCCGGACTACATAGATGCACTTGTGGAGGCAGGAGTCACAGACATCGGCCCTGATCTGAAGTCGGCACGACTTCAGACGTTCGAGACAATATCCGGAATCAAGGACTCGACTCTGGCAAGAAACTATTGGACCACAGCATGGAATGCAGTCCGATATCTTGCTGACAACTACTATCCAGAACAACTGTTTGTGGGTGTAGGGCTCCCGTTCAATCCCGCCTTTTATCCTTCTTTAGAAGCCAAGTGGGCCGAGTTGCACGAGTGGGGCACTCGAGTTACTGACATTGACAATCGAATTCAAGTGACTGTCCTAGACTACCGTCCCGAGTTCCGACGACGTGACATCGAACGCCCATCCACGGGAGAGATGCTTGAGGTCAAGGCTTTCCTAGAAGATACAGGTCTTCGAACCGTTATTGCGCAAACGCCATTTGGCCACCTTGCCCCATCTCAACCAGCACCAGACCGAGGAAACTACCCGTAACCAAAGAACGCCCGTGGGCTCCTGCCACGCCCAAAGACTATTCAATATAGTCGAAGAACAAGGCGTTGGAACTCCTTATTGATTGAGAGGCAGTATGATGTCAGAGAATGAAGAGAAAGGCAAGGCAAGCATCAAGGGCATGGCGGAACGCTTGGAGAATGCATTGACGGGAAGTTCTGATGAGCCTCTTGCCAATGGCACCCTCAATGAGCTCTCCGATAGCAGCTTCATGGATGTTGTCAGAAGACCAAGAACTGCGATAGTCGAGTTCTATACTACCACATGCCCATTTTGCAGACAGCTTAAACCTGTACTTGATGAGCTTGCTATCGATTACACATCGAGAGTGTATTTTGCAGAGGTCAACATTGATGAGGTGGAGGGAGCCGCAGAGAAGTTCGATGTCAAGGGAGTGCCTCTTCTGGTTGCATTCAAGAAGGGAAATCCTGTCGCCAAGATGGAAGGGCTCAGAAGTATTGATGAACTGGATGGCTGGATAGACACTATCCACAAAGGTCTGCGTCCAATGGAACTGAGTCCAGGTCCAGTCACCAACCTCATCTTGGCCGACATGTAACACCAAGAAGAAAGCTCGAATCAGAGTCTGAGCTTGAATATATATTCATCATCTTCCATCTTCAGTTTGCTCTCAATGACCCTTCCTGTCTTATGCAGAAACCTGATCATCGGCACGTTCTTCGGATGTACGTGTGCTATGAATGCCCCAACTCCCTTGCTTCTGGCAATTCGCATTAGATGGTTCAGCATGAATGTGCCAATACCTCTGTTCTGATAGTCATCCTGCACAAGGAGTGCAAATTCCGCCTCGTTCTTGTGCCAGTCCAGCAGGTACCTTCCTGCTCCTATGATCTGTTCGGCCGTTCCTTCCTGGTTGGAGCAGATTGTTGCCACGATGCTGATGTCCCTCGACTGATCCACATCATAGAAGTCTTGGAGTGTCTGTCTGCGGAGGCTAGTGAGAGGGGTCAGAAATCTGAAGAATATGGACTCTTCACTTAGTCCATAGAACAGACACTTGATTCTGTCAGTGTCATCAGGTCGAATCAGTCTGAAGTCGACCTCGATTGGCCCATCTGGCCCCTCAAATGCCTTCTGCACTTCATATTCAATCGGAAAGTACGTACCTTTGACTTGGAATGGCACCTGGTCCTCGAAGACATAGCGCAACTCCTTGGCTGCCTCAAGTAGATCGTTCCTGAAGTCTGGATGCGCTATTGCAATGAGTGAGAGCACGCGTTCGCGAATTGTCCTCCCTCTTAGAGTTGCTTGGCCGTACTCCGTTATTACTACCTCCACATCTCCCCGCGTTGTCACGACACCTGCGCCTTCACTAAGCCTCGGAACGATTCTTGATACCTTTCCATCCAAGGCAGTAGAGGTCATACATATGATGGCCTTGCCACCGGGAGACATAGATGCCCCCCGAATGAAGTCAACCTGTCCTCCAATTCCACTATAGAATCTGTGGCCTATAGAATCGGAGCAGACTTGACCGGTGAGATCCACCTCCAGTGCAGAGTTGATTGCCACCATCTTATGGTTCTGAGCTATGATTGATGGATTGTTCACATAGGCAGTGTCCCTGAACTCGAACATGGGGTTGTTGTCAATGTAGTCATAGAGAGTCTTCGTTCCCATCGCAAAGCTTGCTGTAATCTTGCTTCTATTGATGCTCTTCTTCTTGTTCGTCACAATTCCTCTCTCGATTAGTTCGATGATACAATCCCCGAACCTCTCCGTATGAACTCCAAGATCAACAACGCCGGAATCAAGAAGGCTGTCAGCTACTGCTTGAGGTAGTACACCTATCCCCATCTCAATCGTAGACTCGTTTTCTATCAGTCTGGCCACATAGCTCCCAATCAGCTGACTCTTTACGTCGACCTCCGCCGAAGTAACCTCCCTGATTGGTTCATTGTGACACACCAGATAGTCGATATCGCGGATGTGAAAGAAGGAATCACCATGAGTCACTGGCATTCTTTCATTCACTTGGGCAATAACGAGGTCAGCGTTCTCAGCGGCTGACTTCGTTATGTCGACTGAGATTCCAAGAGAGCAGTAGCCATGCTCGTCTGGTGGACTCACCTGAATCATCGCCACGTCTAAGGGCAATCTCTTGGTCCTGAAGAACATCGGAATGTCTGAGAGGTGTGCTGGAGTATAATCCGCCCTCCCTTCATAGACCGCACTTCGAATATTGTCTGAAACAAAGAAGCTGTTGTGTCTGAAGTGTTCCTGAAACTTCGGGTCCGCTGAGGGTGTGTCACCCAGTGTAAGGATATGGATAATCTCATTGTCTGCCATTCTATGAGCGTTATTGGCCAGTTCCTGGAGAAGATGAAATGGCACTCCACACCCTGTCCCAAGGAATATCCGTGTGCCTCTCTTAATCTTCCTAATGACCTCACTTGCACTGAGTATCTTGTCCTTGTATCTTTCAGTCCACTGCTCACTGGACATTACAGACTCCTCGGATTGCCGGGTGAATGACGTCTTGCTCCTAATAGAGGTTTGGACCCGTAGAATCGATAGTGAATACCTGTGATAAGAATGTGTGCGAGCGCACCGACGAGAGTTCTAGAGTGTGAGCTTGAAGATGTACTCCTCATCCTCCATAGACAAGCGACTCTCAGTCACCAGCCCTGTCCCATGAATGAAACGAATCATTGGCTGATTCTGAGGATGCACGAAGGCAACAAAGGTGTCCACACCCTTGCTCTTGGCAATACGCACAAGATGATTGAACAAGAACGTTCCTATTCCCTTGTGCTGAAAGTCATCATGAACAAGAAGTGCAAACTCAGCCTCATTTGTGGTCCTGTTAAGGAGATATCTCCCAGCACCTATAATCCTCTCCGTTCCACCTTTTTCATGTGGCGTAATCACAGCGACGATGGAGATGTCGCTATCTTGATCCACATCGTAGAAGTCTTGGAGTGTACGTCTTGGTATTGATCTCAAGGGCAGTAGGAATCTGAAGTATTTGCTCTCTTCGCTCAGTCCGTAGAACAAGTTCTTGATTCGATCCGAGTCGTCAGGTCGAATGAGTCTGAAGTGGACCGTGGTCTTCTCGCCCTTCGGTCCTCGAAATTCATCTTGGGCCTCATATTCCATTGCGAAGTAGGTTCCCTTTGCCTTGAACGGAATCATCCAATCATAGACATAGTGCAGGTTCTTTGCTGCCTCCAAGAGATTGTTCCTGAAGTCGGGATGCGCAATTGCGATTAGTGATAGGACTCTCTCTCTAATTGACTTTCCATGAAGCGTTGCCATCCCATATTCTGTGACAACCACATCAACATCTCCCCTTGTGGTGACCACTCCTGCTCCTTCACTTAGTCTTGGTACAATCCTCGAGACCTTCCCGTCCATTGCTGTGGCCTGCATACAGATGATCGCTTTGCCATCTACCGACCGAGATGCACCGCGAATGAAGTCCACCTGCCCACCTATGCCGCTGTAGAACTTGTGGCCAATGGAATCTGCACAGACCTGCCCTGTCAGATCTATCTCTAGTGCGGAGTTGATGGCAATCATCTTCCTATTCTGGCCAATGACTAAGGGGTCGTTGACGTATTCTGTGGGATAGAAGTGGAACAATGGATTGTCATGAACATACTCGTAGAGCTTCTTAGAGCCCATGGCAAATGACGCAATCACCTTGTCCTTGTGAATAGATTTCATTCTGTTAGTGACGACGCCGTTCTCAATGAGGGATATCAGACTGTCACTGAACATCTCTGTGTGGATTCCCAGGTCTCTGACGCCGGTCTCAAGTAGATTGTTTGCCACCGCCTGGGGCAAAGCACCAATTCCCAATTCAAGAGTGGACTCATTCTCTATAAGCCTCGCCACGTATCTTCCAATCAAGTCAACGGTCTCATCTACCTCGGCAGCCTGGAACTCACGAAGAGGTTCAGTGTGGGGTACAAGGTAGTCGATGTCACGAACATGTAGAAACGAGTCACCATGAGTCACTGGCATTCGTTCATTAACTTGTGCTATGACTAAATCTGCACTCTCTGCAGCCGATTTTGTGATATCGACAGAAATTCCAAGTGATACGTATCCAAAGTGGTCAGGAGGACTCACCTGTATCATCGCCACATCCAGGGGCATTCTCCTATTCCTGAAGAGTCGTGGAATGTCTGAAAGCATAATTGGAGAGTAGTCTGCCCGCCCTTCTGATACCGCGTCTCGAATGTTGTCAGAAACGAAGAAAGTGTTGTGCCTGAAATACTCCTGAAACTTGGGGTCGGCAGAAGGTGTATCTCCTAGGGTTAGAAGATGCACTATCTCATTGTCAGCCATCTGGTCGGCGCTCTTTGCCAGCTCCTGAACGAGATGATATGGCACCCCACACCCCGTCCCCAAGAAGATCCGTGCACCTCTCTTGATGTTCTTGATTGCCTTTGTGGCCGTCAGTATCTTCTTCTTGTGTTTCTCAGTCCAATCTTCCTTGAGCATCGTTATCTCCTCTCACTACTGGGCCCAAGCCGCTGGAGGTTCCATATAGGCGTTTGCAAACTGACAATAGCTCGGCTGTCACTTCCTATGTACGAAACCTTATCAGTTAGGAACCTCGCGCCCCGGCGCAAGACTAGACAATCATTCTGGTGAGAATCTCAATGTCTGAAGAAAAAGTCGGAAACCGAAATCTAGTGATTCTCGGTGCAATCATTGTCCAGCTCTGTCTGGGCTCGATATACGCCTGGTCATTCTTCCAGACTGCTCTCAGAGGGGGCGCATACTCATGGTCCGCACTCTTTACACAGCTACCATTTGCTGCTGGGTTGGCCTCATTTGCGCTCTTCATGATATTTGCAGGAAGATGGCAGGACAGAGTAGGTCCACGCAAGGTTGCCACATTCGGTGGCATACTTCTTGGTGCAGGCTATATGCTCTCATTCTTGGTTGACATTGTGGCGGCAGGTAACGAAACAATTGGGACCATTTGGCTCATCATCACGTACGGAATCATCGGTGGAGCCGGCATAGGCTTCGCGTACGTGTGTCCGATTGCCGCACTTGTAAAATGGTTCCCTGACAAGAAGGGCGCCATAACAGGAATCGCAGTTGCTGGATTCGGAGGTGGCGCACTTGTGTTCGGTTATGTGGAGCAATTCCTGCTGGGAATGTTCGATGTGCCCACGACTCTACAGGTTGGCACTCCGTTCCTCATTCTTGGCATCACTTACCTAGTACTCGTGGTCCTAGGCTCTCAGGTCCTTGTGAACCCGCCTGAGGGTTGGCTGCCCGCCGGCTACATTCCACCAACCACAACAGCCGATGGCAAGGGTCTTGACACCCTCCCGGGAGAGATGATTCGCACTACAAGCTTCTGGCTTCTATGGCTGATGTTCGTCTTTGCAGCCACGGCTGGTCTGATGACTCTGGGCAACGTGAAGAGTGCTGCAATAGAGGTTGATCCTCTTGGAGGTGCCACCTTCGCGGCTGTCATCGTGGGCGTAATGAGTCTACTCAATGCAGCCGGCAGAATAGTGTGGGGTGCTGTCTCTGACAAGCTAGGAAGAGAGAACACAATGATGACAATGTTCCTCGTTCTAGCACTTGGTATGTTTACCTTCGCATACATCGTGACCCTGGCAGTAGACTGGGTCGCTGTGATGCTAATTGCATCCCTAATCGGCTTCTGCTTTGGAGGCAATTTCGCGCTGTTTCCTTCAGCTACAGCAGACTTCTGGGGTTCTAGGAACGTCGGCAAGAACTACGGTGTGATGTTCACAGCCTATGGTATTGCTGGCATCACTGGTGCCTTTGTTGCAGGTCCAATAGTTGACGCCACAGGATCCTACTTCATGGCGTTCATTGTGACTGGCGTGCTTGCAATCATCGCAGTCGTTCTGACACTTGTGCTGAAGCTCAGACGGAAGAACGCGTAAATCAACATCCACTCTTGAGGTCACGGACAAGGGTCTGTGACCTCTTGATGTTCCCTTTCAATCACATCTATTGACAGTTCATTCGTGATTGTAGACTGCCCAAACCCGACGCCAAGATTGACGTTATTTGACAAGCTTCATAAGGATGTGAATTCGCGCCGTCGGCAAAGCATGGACGCTTAGGGTGACAAATCTCATGGCTGAAGAGAAGAAAATCACAGTCACGAGCCAAGAGGAGAGGCGATTCACACCTCCACCGAGTTTCGTCGACAAGGCCTACATCAAGAGCCACGATGAGAGGATGAAGCTCTGGAAGGAGTCAGTTGAGAATCCCAATGAGTTCTGGCTCAAGATTGCGAAGGAAATGATCTATTGGAAGAAGGAGCCAACAAAGGGGTTCGACTTTAAGGACAAGGAGAAGATCCATTTTACTTGGTTTGAAGATGGCATCACCAACATGGCCTACAACTGTCTTGACAAGCATGTTGAGGCTGGCAATGGTGACCAGATTGCACTCATCTGGCAGGGTGATCCACTGGACGAATCCAAGACCTACACATACAAGCAGCTACTCAGTGAGGTCAACAAGGCTTCGAATGTTCTCAAGAACCTCGGCGTGAAAAAGGGTGACAGGGTCACTATGTATCTGCCAATGATTCCTGAGCTTACCATTATCATGCTCGCCTGTGTAAGGATTGGTGCAATCCACAGCATCGTCTTCGGCGGTTTCACTGCAGACTCTCTGAAAGACAGAATCCTTGACTGTGAGGGCAAAGTCTTGGTAACCGCAGACGGCTATTACCGCAACGGCAAGATTGTACCCCAGAAGAAGAACGCAGACCGGGCCCTCGAGGAAACCCCAAATGTCGAGAGCGTCTTGGTGGTACAAAGGATGGGCATGGATGACACGCCGTGGACCGAGGGCAGGGATGCCTGGTACCACGAGGAGCTAGCCAAGGTCGATGACAAGTGTGAGCCTGAATGGGTGAACGCTGAGGATCCGCTCTTCATACTCTACACCTCTGGTTCCACCGGTAAGCCGAAGGGAGTTCTTCACACAACTGGAGGTTACATGACCTATACCACGTATAGCTTCAAGACCATCTTCGATTGGCATCCCGGCGATGTCTACTGGTGTACCGCAGACATTGGCTGGATTACTGGGCACTCCTACATCGTTTATGGCCCTCTTTCCGCTGGTGCAACCACCTTGATGTTCGAGGGCACTCCCACGTATCCAGATAACGACCGATTCTGGCTGGAGGTCGAGCGCTGGAAAGTCACTCAGTTCTACACAGCTCCTACAGCAATTAGAGCACTGATGAGATTCGGCGATGAGCCTGTGAAGAGGCATGATATGTCCAGCCTGAATCTGCTAGGCACTGTGGGCGAGCCAATCAACCCTAAGGCTTGGATGTGGTACCACGAGGTTGTCGGCAAGGAGGACTGCCCCATAGTGGATACTTACTGGCAAACAGAAACAGGCGGAGTCATAATCACACCCTTGCCAGGCGCTACAGCGACGATCCCCGGCAGCTGCACGCACCCGTTCTTCGGAGTAGACCCCATAATCGTTGACGAAACAGGTGCAGCCGTTGGCCCAAATGAGGGTGGTTACCTGTGCATAAGAAAGCCTTGGCCTGGTCTCATGAGAACCGTCTATGGTGACCACGACAGATTCATCAACACCTATTGGATTCAGTACAAGGATCCTGATACCAGTGACCCAATGTACATGACCGGGGACGGATCGAGGTTCAATGAGGACGGCTACTATTTTGTCATGGGTCGTATCGACGACGTTCTCAAGGTTTCTGGACACAGACTTGGCACTGCTGAGATTGAGTCTGCACTCGTCAAGCATCCGGCGGTGTCAGAGTGTGCAGTTGTTGGATTCCCACACGAGATTAAGGGAGAAGACATCTACGTCTTCGCTACTCTGCGGGTTGGTGTCGACAAGACTGATGACTTGAGGCAGGAGCTCAAACTGCACGTGCGCAGGGAGATTGGCCCAATCGCAACTCCCGCGAAGATTCAGTTTGCTGATGCATTGCCGAAGACCCGTTCAGGCAAGATTATGCGAAGAATCCTGAAGCGGATTGCAGCAGGTCAGATTGACGACATTGGCGACACCACGACCCTGGCCGACCCGACGGTCGTTGAGACCCTCATCAAAGAACGACTCTAGTAAGAGTTCAACGAGAGTGCTCGAATGGGCCTCTCTCTCCCCTCTTTTTCTGACTATCTATGATTTCTGCATTAGAAATACAAAACTGTATATAGCAACGCCATATTAACAATAGTCAATTTCCAGTCATAGTTGGAATGGCCCATGAATGACATCGAGGCCTTTGCAGGTTTCCCGAAAGAAGCGCTGAGATTCTTCGGAGAGCTGAAGGAGAATAACCATAGAGAGTGGTTCTTGGAGAGAAAGAATGACTATCAAGAGTATGTGTTGAAACCTGCTCAAGCATTCGTAGTTGCTCTTGGTGAACGACTAGCAGCTGTATCTGACGGAATCAGGTATGACACACGTACGAATGGTCGTGGGTCAATATTGCGAATCCATCGCGACATTCGCTTCAGCAAGGACAGAACGCCATATCATACCAGACTGCGAATTAGGTTTTCGGAGGAGGCCGGAGAGAAGAAGGGACACCCCGGATTCTTCTTCGGAATGGATGATGAGGGCGGCATGCTCCTCGGAGGGTTGTATGCCTTCCCCAAGCCCCTTCTTGAGAAATACAGACAGGCAGTAGTGGATGAGAAGGCCGGGGCAACTCTCGCAAAAGCTGTCAACGAAATCAACAGTCTGCCGGGATACACGATTGGAGGCAAGCACTACAAGCGAGTTCCAAGAGGATTTGATGCTGATCATTCGAGAGCCAATCTTCTTCTCCATAACGCATTGTACGTTCACTCACCCAAGATTCCTTCCAGTGTTCTTCAGAAGCCCGACTTGGTTGAGGCCTGTTTTTATAGCGCTCTGAAGATGGCACCAATCCATCACTGGTTGATCCAACTATCCCAATAGCAACTCATACCACTTCCTGTTGAGTTGCCTTGTTCTCGGTCTTGGACAAACGTGGCAGAAAGCGACCTGTTCTCTCCATGTAATCCATGTACTCGTCCCCAAACTGATCAGTCAACATTCTTTCTTCAATCCTCGCAATCCAATAGAATGGAATCGCAACAGAAATGGCGAATAGGATAAGCAACAGGTTGCCCGAGATAAGTGAAACAGAGATGGAAAACAGATTGAGGGTGAAGTACATTGGATGTCGGACTCTGCTGTAGGGTCCTGCTGTAATTAACTGGTGCTCTTCCTGAATCTCCAGCTTGGCAGAATACTGTCTTCCGAGGGAGTGATGAATCCATCCAGTGAGTGCTACGCCGACAACGGCCAATCCTACTCCAAGCCAGCGAATCCATAGTGGCAGAGAGAGGCGAAACACCTGGATCCACTGTGGGACTACAATGTATAGGCCCATGCTCACAAAGTACCCGAGGATTGCGATACTGAGAGCCACCGTGGCCTTGGTCCACTGAGTAACCTCCTTCTCACCTGTTCTTCCAATATTCTGAGTTCTGTAGAATATTCTGACTCCTGCGAACACGGCGTAGATCGAAATGAAGAGGATCTTAAACATGAGTTCGTCATCCATGGTCACTCACCTCATTGTATTGGTACCTATGGACATAAAAACATACTCTACAGTCAGTTTTCATACCCTTCGGTCAGTTTATATGCCGGAATGTATAGAAATGAATGTGACTCATGATGCCCAAGGTCGTGCCTGAATACAAGGAAGAGGCGAAGAAGAGAATAATCAGACACGCGACCAAGCTACTATCTGCAAAGGGGTACTCCAAGACTAGGATGATTGACATTGCTGAAAGTATGGGTGTTAGCAAGGGCGCGATCTACCAGTATTTCGAGAGTAAGCAGGAGCTTCTGTTGTCAGTGCTTGAAACACACGCAGATATCAGAGGGAGAGAAGTCAGTAGCCTACTGGACTCCGGAAACATCACTGCCATATCCACTGAGGAGTTCTTCGATAGAATGCTATCACTACGGATGGGGAGTCTTGCCCTCACCTTAGATCTTCTTCGCGATTTGGCTACCAACAGTCCCGCACTGAAGTGGATCAAGGAGAGTTACGAGTCATGGGCAGAGGGAGTTTCCAAGATGATTGACGATTTCAAGGAAGAAGGTGTCGTCAAGAAGGAGGTTGATTCAGAATCTGTAGCCAGAGCAATCTTGGCTCTCCGTGACGGTCTTTATGGCTCACTGAGCCTAGGAAGCGACGTGTCAAAGGCCAGAAGGACGTGGGTCACCGTGATGGGACTTCTAATGAACGAGATTCTTGTGAACCCCAATGGAGCGTAGGCCTTACACTGACCATTGCGTCGATGTGCGTCTTATTAATGCAGTATCCGTCTTGGATTGTTTCACAAGCCCGTCTGCAAGAATCGGAGGACTCAACTAGCCATGGCAAGCCAAATTCCCACATCATACAGGAAGCCAATCATCGCCGTGATTCTCGTTATCGTGGTCACGGCATCAGCGTTAATTATCGTAGGAACGCCGACAGGAATGGAAGGTGTTAGAGTAGCGGTATATGACGGTGGAGGGGTTCAGCCGTCAAGCAAGGATGCGCTCGACAGCATGTTTGCTTGGATGCGGACGAACGTGGGTCACGTGAATGAAACCTCAATTCGAGAAGGGGCTCTTGCAGACTACGACATCCTAGTCATACCGGGTGGAGGCGGATTCGAAGCGTTCCTCCAGAATGAGGGGATGGATGCGATTTGCCAGTTCGTTGAGGATGGCGGTTCGTACTTTGGTATCTGCGGCGGAGCGACATTCGCAACAGACGTGGGATTGAGGCTCTATAACGGTACGTACCATTCCTGCGTAGCAGGCATTGGGCAATTCCTGATGGAGATGAACGTGAACAGGAGTTCGACTGGTCCGGATCTATCGGGTGAACCGGAATCCTATTCGATATTCTACTGGAATTCTGGCCACTTCAGTAGTGACGGCATGTCTGGCACAATCCCTATAGTTACGTACCCAGACAACGACCTACCCTGCATGATTGCATTCAAGTATGGAGCAGGAAGAGTGTTCCTCTCCAGTCCACATCCTGAGTTTGAGGAGGGTTCTAACCGAGACGGAGTCACCTACTTTGATGCTCTGAGTGATCCGGATTCTGAATGGGGGCTCCTACTCAAAGTCTGCCGATGGCTCATACAAGCGTCTGACTCATGAAAGGCAGAAACCGGAAGGCATGTATGCCTGATCTCTGGTTCATTGTGCCAATGTTTCAGGAATCCAAGAAGAAATCCCCCAGTTCCACAATGCCACGAGGGAAATACGGGATAAATGCTCGAAATCTCTGTCCCTCAATGGTCAAGGTCAACACCTGTCCCGACCTATAGCTTTGTCCTGCCCAGAATATGCCCTCTTCATTTGTAGGGACTATCTCGCTAATCAGTTCATCTGTGGCGAAGATACGAACATCGACGCCTGCAGCAGGAATCCACTCACCAGATGCTTCGTTTGTCGCGTTCCAACGATAGACATGTCCTCTGACATATGCTGGCTCGCCAGGAAGAATCAACGCAGGAGCGGGAGAGTACTCACTAAGAAAGACTGGGGCCGTGAACATCGAGCCAGACGTCACGAAGATTATAATGAGTATTAATATGAAGGCGATTCCACGCCTTGGCAGTTTGCCCATCCGGGGAACTACTTGTCCCCTTCGGATTTTTTTGCAAGACTCTCATATAGGCCATAGAGTCGGTCAACCATCCTGTCCACGATGGCTGTAGAAATGACTATCCCAAAACCAATTACAATGGCACCTACGCTGGAAACGCGGACCCATTCAATGCCTGACCAGATGATGTAGTCGGCGACAAGTTCACCAAGACCCCACCAGATGATGATGAGTCCAACAAGCATCACAAGGCGAAACACCAACTTAATCTTCCAGTAGCCACTTCCTTGGGCGTCATCGGAACCCATTCCCACACCTCAACTTCTTAGACGACCGGCTTGCTTTTAGAGTATCCTTTTGAGTAAGATTTGTACTGATTACAACCAGTAATATTCCGGAAGAAACTACAGTATGGATGTTCTGGTGCTCAGAAGAAGGGGGAAACCGCATCTAGGATCTTCTTTACCATACTGCGGTTGAACCTTGCCACACCCTCCTCTTCTGCCCTCTCTTCCTGATCTTCGAGTTCGGGACAGGGTCCGCCCTGCAAGCCGTCAAGTGTAGCTCTGACACAAGGTCCCATTGTCAATGGATTGTAGCCTCCTTCCAATACCCAGAAAGACCCCTTCATCCCACAGGACTTGACAAGCCCTTCGACTGCCGATGCTATGAACCAGTAGGTCGTGGAGTCTATAGCCATCTCTCCGATTGGGTCAGCGAAATGAGCATCATAACCAGCTGAAACAGCAATAACATCTGGGTTGAAGCTCTCAATGGCAGGAGTCACTATCTTCTCAATTGCGAACCTGTAGGATGAGTCCGGAGATTCCAGGTGCATAGGGATGTTGATGTTAGTGCCTCTTCCGTTCCCATGTCCAGTTTCCATATAGTGACCAATACCATTGCTTGTGAAGTCATACTCGTGGATACTGATGTATTGCACATTTGGGTCCTCATAGAATATCTCCGACGTACCATTTCCGAAGTGATCGTCTATGTCCAGAATGGAAACTCTCTGAACTTGATTCTCATTCAGAATATCTCTGACTGCTATAGCCACGTTGTTGAAGAAGCATAGACCCATGGAAGAGGAGGTTGTGGCGTGATGGCCGGGCGGACGCACAAGGGCGAAGGAATGTCTGCACCCATTTGTAGCTGTAAGCTCTGCTGCAAAGAGCGCACCACCAAGTGCATGCATAGCCGATGACCATAGATTCTCACTTGCCCAAGCAGAGTCCCCCAGCGACCCACCTCCCAGTTCCGACATTAACTCCACTGATTGCACTAGATACGGCTTGTGAACAAGCAGTGCATCCTCCTTGGTTGCCTGAGTGGTCTTGAACTTCCTGATGCCTTCCAGAGCTTTCGATTCTTCGAGGTACTGTAGCGTCATCTGAATCCGTTCAGGATTCTCATACGCCTCTAGGCTGGGCTTGATGAACGGCGCCACGTGCTGGTCAAATCCTGACTGCTCGATGAGAGTCATTGCACCTTGATTCAACTCGACTCAAATCGAGTGGATAATACAGTTTCCTTATACCCTTTCAGTGGACGGATTGATCAGGGTTGCAGAGTCTACTCACAATACTACTCAGTTGCAATTCGGAATGGCACATAGTCCGTCATTCGAGTTTCCTTTCCGAGCACTCTGAGTCCTGCAACTATCTGCCCTCGGTGATAGGTCGCGTGGTTTACCATGTGGAACAAGAACTCGTCGAATCTCAGTTTGATCTTCTTGCCGTCTGCATCAAACTCCAAGTTGTCAACAGACCTTGTTTCTATGAGGTCTACCAGCTTTCTGTTGTAAGCCGCCATGAAATCGAATAGTTCATCCCTTGTCATTTGGTCGAAGCTGGGCTCTTCTCCTGGCTCTTCGCCAGTCCAATCATGATACCATTCCCACGTGTCTTGTGCGAGATGTACATACCTGTCACGAATGCTCCTCATGTTTTCCCCAGGTGATTCATTGAATTCGCCATCAGTTAGAGTCTTTACAATGTCCCAGACTGAGCCGTTCGCCCAGACCAAGTATTGACCCAATCTCTTCAGAAGTTCCATGAGATTTACCTGCGCTTCTCACTGAAAAAGGCCGTCATCCGTGTGTCATATCAAAGATCGATTCGCGTGGCACCTAAAGGATGACTTAAGAGCCTGCCCTTCAGTCTTCGCTTCCAGAAGATGACTAAGCAGCGAAGCACGTCGATGAGAATAACAGGCGCAATCCTTGCATGCGTTATATTCGGTACTTGGGTGCTAGTCGACATGTACCTGCTTTCCTCAGTTGTGGCAGAGTTCAGCTACCCTGTCTATGAACTCGTGACTTATGGGTCGTGGTTCATTGTGATTCTCATAATACTAGTAGTGTGTTCATGGTCAGGTTGTTTTCCCACACGACGCCCTGACTCCGGATTAGCAGACCAAGACTAGAGCTATCTAGAAGGTCTGATCTGCCCACTCAAGACCCGCGAGCCAAGTGTTCTAATATGAGTATCCTAATCCCATCAGGAGTGACCCAGGATGAAGTTCATAGTTGATCTTCCAGTTCCTCCAGTGTCAGGCGGCACCGTTGAGATGGTGGTTGATTGGGCTGTCATGGCTGAAGATGCAGGATGGGACTCGTTTTGTCTGTGGAACCATCTTCTCATGTCCTATCCCGAACCAAGTGAATCGTTTGACCCGTGGGTACTCTACTCAGCAATTGCCGCCAAGACTGAGAGAATCAGGTTGGGTCCAACACATGCTCCATTACCAAGACTGCGCCCTTGGAAGCTAGCTCGTGCGCTGAGCACACTTGATCGGCTATCAAACGGTCGAGTGATTCTCGGCGCAGTGATTGGTACAAAGGATGACTTTGAGGTCTTTGGGGAGGAGAGTAGGGCCACAATTCGCGCCGAGAAACTAGATGAGGGACTCGAGATCCTCGAAGGTCTGTGGTCTGGAAGACCATTTTCCTATCAAGGAGAGCAC
>Ga0209427_10000594_pt1 | contig 39179 bp, 31 predicted proteins | sample DeeMarSWOR136_30_FD_187465 | JGI IMG/M metagenome (GOLD analysis project Ga0209427, IMG submission 187465) | Marine sediment microbial communities from White Oak River estuary, North Carolina - WOR-1-36_30 (SPAdes) (version 2) | ecosystem: Environmental > Aquatic > Marine > Intertidal zone >...
TGCGATAGAGAGAGGTGTCTGCCCATCTAGCTCGCTCAACGCCTTTGCAGTGTCAGCGGATATTCCATCCACCTCTTCCTTTGAATGTAGTAGAGATGTGGTCTGATAGATATCATCAGGTTTGGCTGATTCGGTGACAAAGATGGCTTTCTCCCAATATGCCTCAGCAGCCATGTTCATTGCAAGCTCCAACGGGACCTCGAGAAACTCGGCCGCGTCCTGAACAGTACATTTCTCTGGAATGAGTTTTAGAAAAGATATCACGTCAGGTCTTGAAGTATAGAACTCCCAGTGATCTTTGAGTTCAATCTGAGTTTCCGGAGTTATCTGTTCTCTGACAAACTCCTCCACGACATTGCGCTCGAATCGTGTGTATACAGCCAAGTCGAGTTCCACCCATCTCAACAGGGCAAATTGGTCTTCGAACGCATCTATGAGTCTCCTCATTCTATGCCTGATATCTTCTGTGTCTTCCTTGGTTGCAACTGCGCATAGGGTCCATTCTCCAAACTCGACGATTATCTTGTGATCAGTGCCCTCGAACGCACGAGCCCTTGATGTCACGGAGGAGGTTGCCTCGTCAAAGAAAGAAGTCATCGCCACAAGAAATGAAGACAGAAGGTCGGGGTCGAAATCTGACTCCACGAAGTCGTGGTGGTACATACAAACCCCTGTGTCTCTCTTTATGATGTAGACACTCTGAATCTGCATCTGACTGGTTCCTCTCTTGCTCGACGGCTTGTAGTTTCTGCAGTCCCCATGGCGTGTGGGCGGCAAACGTGGATCATGCCCTTTTGAGCATTCTAGTGAAACTGTAGGAGCCTGCCCGACATTTCACTAGGACTATAAGGATAAGAAATTGGTGTGGATGTATGACTGAAGATTTGAGTGTCACTTGTCCATCGTGCAATGAGGGGAAGCTAGACATTCAGTCAATCCTCTATAGTGTGCCCTACTTCAATGAACTCGCCATTTTCACAATGACGTGCCCCAAATGCAACTTTCGTCACAACGACGTCTTCTCGGCTGAGCAAAGACCTCCCATGAGATGGGAGTTGAATGTCAGCAACAAGCGACTCATACAGACTCGTGTAGTTCGCTCAAGTTCTGGCACCATCAGAATGCCGGACTTCGGCATAGACATAGAACCTGGTCCTGCAGCCGACTCCTTCATCAGCAACGTCGAAGGAGTCTTGCAGCGAACAATCCCTATTGTTGAGAGTGCCATTCGGTTCGCTGAGAACGATGATCAGCGAAAGCAAGGGGAAGTAGTCCTCGAAAAGCTTCAGAAAGCAACGGAGGGGGAAATCCAGTTCACCCTGATTTTAGAGGACCCCGCCGGAGTGAGCGCGATATTGCCTGACAACCTCAGCCTTGTCACCAGAGTGGAGTTGACCCAGGAGGAAGCCTCACAACTCAAAGGTGCTCCGGCATGGTTGGAAGTTGCTCGTCAGGGCTTTGATGAGCGTAAGGGCTAAAAGGTCAGCGCAGGGACTCCGAGTAGCAATGGGCCGGTAGATTAGCCTGGTAGCATCGTCTGGCTTGCATCCAGAAGGTCGTGGGTTCAAATCCCACCCGGTCCACCATTCCTTTTCTTCCAACCTAATTGATTATGTAACCAGCCTTCTCCCATGCTTCACGCATCACTGGATTGCGCTTGAGAAACTCGTCGACAGTCCTCTTGGGAACTTGGTTTAGTGGGCATGAGAAGTTCAGACATCTGGGACAAATCTTGAATCTTAGCACAACAAGCCAGGTGCCAATACCGATGAAAGTGAGCAACAGGAAGATGAACTGCTGGCTGACAATCAAGAACGGGAGTGGGAACCCAATAAAGATGCCCAGGGCAATTATGAATTGAATCTTGTCAGAGCGTGACATCGGACTTGGATTGTAGGGCCAGGTTTTGTATAGTCCATAATTAGCGTAGCAATGGAGAGTGTGACCTTGTCCTCCATCCTCGGCGTAGAAAGGACAATGACTGCACAGGATTCTGTTCTCCCAGAGCTCGAAGAACACGATCCAGTATGCAAAGTATGCTAGAATCCACCATCCCATGCCTCCAAAGTACATGCCTGCTAGCGAGGGTATGAAGAACATGAAGGCACTCACGCCAAACATCAAGGTGTCTTTCTTGTGAATCTCACAATGGATATCGTACTTGAGTTTGCAGTCGCCGCATTCTTCTTTCGATTTCCAGATGCAGATGTTGAAGGGATTCTTCTCTACCGCCTGTCTGCTAGCGTCTGTTTCATCTGACAGTCTTTGCCGCTCCTTGTTCATTGCTTAGGTGATGTGCTCTTCCTTGTGGAAACTGTTACTTTCTACAGGGAGAAGGAACTACATGGGGCAGTTCAGAAACAATGCGGCCATAAGAGTGATTTGGGGGAATCCCCTTTTCGCAGCATCCAAATGAAAGAAGACAAGCTGATCTCAATCGCACTTAGATTCAATGAGATGATTAATTCGTGGGACCTCATAGGATTATCAGTTTTGATGACAGAGGATCACACTTTCATAGACATATCCAATCGCGTACACAAGGGGAGGGACAGCATGATTGTGGGCTGACCCGAGTTCTTCAGAAAGCACCCCGATTATCGGAATAACTTCACCAGAGTAAGAGCGAAGGCGGACACCGTCATCATGGTGGGCTTCTCCGAATGCTCCTTTGACCCATTGGATGGGCCATCAATTTGGACTGCAAAGATTAGAGATGGTCTTGTGGCTGAGTGGCGCGTCTACGAAGATAGCGAAGAAGTCAGAAAACTTCTCAAGATAGAGTGACCCATGGACTGTGGCGGTTGCCTACTCTTGCTGCTGGAAACTAGCCTAGTTCTGCATTCTCTAGAAGTCTGAAACATCATCTCCCTTATTGACAAACCACTGGCATAAGGCAATGCTTAAGAGGGGTTAGTCTTGGCCTCGTATCCAATTCGCACAAGAACCTAGGCCGTCTTGCAGGCGTTCGCATCCGAAGGACCCTGCGCCTAGACCTATCAGATGGTGATTCGTGAAATGCAATTGTTTGAGACCTTCCTTGACATGCTTCTAATCGAGAAGATAATGATTGCACTCGTTATCGCGGCGGCGATTGCCAGTCTCATATATGCATGGTGGCTCAGAAAGGGTGTTCTTGAGCTCCCCAAAGGAACTGAGCAGATGCAGAAGGTATGGAACGGCATTCGGGAGGGTGCACTATCGTACCTCAACAGACAGTTGAAGTCAATCATCCCAATCTTGGCTGTACTATCTTTCCTTCTCTTCTTCACCGTGTACGTGACAACGCCGGAGCGCGGCACTGAGATTCTATTTGGTGGGACTCCTGATGGAGGCCGACTCATTGTTGGACTTGGTCGATCTCTGGCGTTTGTACTTGGTGCTAGTTTCTCTCTGATGGTTGGACAACTTGGTATGAGAATAGCCGTTGAATCCAATATACGGGTTGCACAGGCAACTCGAGAGGGTGAGGACCGTTACAATAGGGCATTGACAATATCCTACCGTGGCGGCACTTTCACAGGGATGCTGACTGATGGTCTGGGATTAATGGGAGGTACTATTATCTTCATCATCTATGGTATCGCAGCACCGGATGCGCTCCTGGGCTTTGGTCTGGGAGGTACACTTCTCGCTCTCTTTATGCGTGTCGGAGGAGGTATCTATACAAAGGCTGCTGATGTGGGTGCAGACCTTGTTGGAAAAGTGGAACAAGGTCTTCCTGAGGATGACCCGAGAAACGCAGCAGTTGTTGCAGACTTGGTCGGAGACAACGTCGGTGATTGCGCAGGAATGGCTGCAGACATCTTCGAGTCTTACGAGGTCACCATCGTATCTGCTCTAATCCTCGCAATCGTCCTGTATCTTGATACTGCGCAAGAAGCACTCTACCCAGTGCTTCCAGGAGGGCTTCTGGCTGTAGTCGTCTTCCCGCTGTTTGTGAGAGCAGTCGGTGTAATCTCATCAATGATTGGTACCTTCATGGTGCCTGTTTGGCCAAGGCTTCTACGGAAACGGGCTGTGTATGCTGAGAAGGCAATGTTCCTCTCCTATGAGGCATCGAGTGCATTCACTATCACCATTACCATGCTCTTGTCTTGGTTCTATGTGGGTGACCTGCGATTTGGAATCCTCGTCGCCGTAGGTGTCATGTTAGCAGTTTCGTTCAATCCCATAACGAGCTACTTCACATCTTTGAGGAAGCCTCCAGTGCAGGAGATAGTGAAATCGGCTGATACTGGACATGCGACATTCATTCTTTCAGGGATTGTTGCAGGCTACGAGTCGACTGTGGCTGCCTTAGTTGTGATAGTGGCGACATTTGGAATTTCAGCCGCTCTATTCTTGCCCGCTGTGGCAGTCGCGCTCGCGCCGTGGTTCGTGCCAGGTGTCGATGGCATTCTTTGGACTCTGTACGGTATTGCTCTGATAGGTATCGGAATGCTATCACACACAGGAAACAATGTTGCAATGGACTCCTACGGTCCCATCAGTGACAACGCTGCTGGGATTGGAGAACTCTCACCGGGAGACTTCGACGAGAGTGCTATGAAGACAATGGCAGAGCTCGATGCTGTGGGGAACACAACCAAGGCCATAACCAAAGGTGTGGCCATCGCCTCAGCAGTGATTGCGGCAGTTAGCCTATTCGACAGCTATGTCATCGTTGCACTTCGACCTCTCCACCTAGAACACATCTTCCTTGATGACCCACTAGTGTTCTCGGGAGTTCTTCTCGGTGCGGCTCTCCCGTGGCTGTTTTCAGCTCTGAACATTAAGGCCGTGACACGAGCCGCCGGAGAGATGGTGATGGAGGTCCGAAGGCAGTTCAAGATTCCTGGTATCCTCGAAGGTACGAAGAAACCGGACTACGACAGAGCAGTTGATATCTCAACAACAGCTGCGCAGAAGGAGCTAATCGCACTGGCTGCGATAACAGTTTCAATACCTATGATGGTTGGTGTCCTTCTGGGTGTTTCAGCGCTAGGCGGCTTCCTTGGCGGGATCATCGTTTCGGGTCAGCTTCTAGCTGTCTACATGTCTAACACAGGTGGCGCCTGGGACAACGCCAAGAAGGCCATCGAAGATGAGCCTTGCGATGTTCCTGGAAACAGAGGCAAGGGCTCAGAACGTCACAAGTGTGGAGTTGTTGGAGATACGATTGGCGATCCGCTCAAGGATACTGCAGGGCCTGCCCTGAATCCAATGATAAAGGTCGTCAACTTGCTCAGCCTAATTCTGGCGCCACTACTAGTTCAGTTGCAGCTAAATGCTGGCACAACGGAGGCCACAACAATCATCTTGGCCGCTCTTTTGGTACTTGGTCTCATTACGGTCTGGGCCATAAGGAAGAGCAGAAAGCCAGCCGACTTCGGGATGGACGCCTCTGAGCCTGAGGTTGTGGCTCAATAGACTCTGAGGTATTCGGAGGTGGCTTTTGTGCCACCTCTCGACCCCTTTCTTAATCTACACTGAGCGACCTTTGCCCTCTCAGTAATCCCCCCGTAATCGACATGCTTTTGTTCTTAGATAACGCTTGATTACCTCAGAGAAGGCTGCATTTCGAAGACACCAGGGCACGGGCGTGTTATAGATTGGAAGAGGAATTGGTTCCCAACAGTGTGTTTGAAGGCCACGAGTTTACCGTGTGGTCCATAGACTTCACGCCAGATGGTCGCTATGTTGTTTCAGGCGGGCAGGATGCCACCGTCAGGATATGGGACCTACAATCTGGGAGTCTGCTGCATACATTGCCAGGACACAGAGGTGCAGTATACGGGATTGCCACAATGTCGGATTCGAACAGAATTGTATCCATTGCGGCTATGGACCTTGCAGTCAGAATCTGGGATATCAACAGTGGGAGTATGATCAGTGCCCTTGCTCCCAACTCTGCACACGTGAATACAGTCACGGTCAGCCCTGACAACAGATATGTCATCACTGGTGGAGATGACGGCAAGGCTCGAATCTGGGACATTGACAGTGGTGTCTTGCTTCGTGTGTTGAATCACCCTAGTAGCATCTACACATTGATGGTTTCTCCAGATGGACGCCATTTCGTGGTTGGGGCCAAGATCCGACCGGGTTCTGAAGATGCGGGGATGATTTGGGTCTGGGACTTTGAACTAGGAATTCTGTTGCATACCTTAAAGGGTCACAGGGGTCATGTCACCGCACTCACCATGACTGCCGATGCGCGATACGTCGTTTCAGGAGGTCAAGACGGCACAGTAAGACTCTGGGATGTTGAAACTGGAACTCATCTCTACACTATGACGGGCCATGAGGGGCCAGTCTTGCAAGTCTTGGTGACTCCTGACGGACGACACATCATTACTGGATCAAGCGACGATACGCTGCGACTGTGGCAACTCCATGGGGGCGTATTCATCCACTCCGTCGAACACGAAGAGAATGTCCATGCAATTGCAATAAGCTCGGACACCAGACACATCGCCACGGGAGACGTGGAAGGGGTTGTGAAGGTCTGGGACTTCAGAGTCGGCACGAGCTGGAGAGATGAATCCACCGAGCGCGCCGAAGAGAGGAAGGTTGAGCTAGAGGCCTTCAGGGCTGTCCAGCTGAGAAAGGTAATCAACCGTTACGAGACTCTGCCTCTCGACCGTTTGAAGACGCTCCTTCGCTTCGAGAGTGTTGCAGAACTTGAGGACTGGCTGTTGGAACTGCCTGAAGATATTCCTGTGAGAGTCGATGGCGATCTTCTGATTGTGCGAAAGCAAGTCTAACGACTGCGATACGTTCATCGATGTTTGGCAGATGTCAGATACTTCCGATAGCATCAATCGAGATATCGAGGCACTAGAGTCAAGAATCACCGGCCTACGAAACGCTGTTTGTGCCCTGTCTGTTGCAGTCGTGGTAATCATGGTTTATCTGTAGCCGGTGGGACCTCAGTATACCTCTTGGCTACTCCAGATTCTGCTTCCCACCGTAGTTGTATTTGTAGCTGCAGCTCTTCGTTGTGCTCAACTCTTGGCCCATGGTCTTGGCCCCACTGATGGACATCGACCAAACGTTCGGGAATCTCTTCAAAATGAGTTAGGGTTCCGGCTCAGCGAACAAAAGGAAAGTAGGTATTCGCGTGGTTAGGAGGGGAGATTGTTTTTGAATGCTGAACCGGTCCCCTAGGTCCAGCACATTTTGATTGTATATTAAAGGTATAGTTATGGGAAAATGCGGCAGAACCCGACGAGTCTCTTCTTCCAATTTATCAGAAATAGTGTCCACTGACCGAGCAGGAAAGTGTCCCACTTAGGGACTAGTATCCCCATTCTTGCCCAAGTCTCTGCCTGTACCATCGCTGGCCGCGCTTGGTGAGAGAGTAGATCCCACTCACTTCGTTGAGGAGCCCCATGTTGACCATGGTCGCAATCACTCCGAAGAGCTTGTCTCCAGATGCTCCTGTCGCCTTCTGGAGCCTCTCGAAGTCCATACTGCCTTCTCTCTTCAGATGCTGGGCAACCTCGAACTTCCCAACGGCTCTAGTTTCTCTGCGCGTCACGACATTGCCACAATTGGTACAAAGCAGATCGCCCTTGATGTCATCTCTAGCTACTTCTCTGCTGCCGCAGACTGGACACGTAGCTTTTGAGAATCTCAATGAACGACGATGTGACATATTCTTTGACCAAGCGGTTCAGCCTCGAGAGTGTTGATAAAACTAGTGGCGTGACCCTACCCTCATGGTTAGTGCTCCCATGTCTGGTGCTATGTGAGGAAGGCAATCACCAATCCAGCGCATTAAGATATCAGACGTTTGAAGAACTCCTCGTAGTCTATCTCAAAAGCAGATCTGGGTCCCGGTCTCACACGAGTATTCGAATCGTTGAACTCTACATATCCCCTTGCAGCGAGCTCTTTCAAGTCATCCCGGACTCCTCGTTTGGCCTTTCGTCTGAATTCGCTGACCCTCTCAATGGAAACCCACCCTTCCTGTTGGTATGCCAGCGTTATCACCACGAGCAGTGTTGCCGCAAGTCTATCAGGTAAGGAGGTATCTTCGAGGATTTGCCGACCGCGGATTGAGGTGTCGACATAGAAGACATGATCAATGGGGTTGTGTCTGATCACTAGTCCAAGTGGTTGCAAGCTGCGATGCAATGACGACAATCTCTGAAATAACAAATGTCTTCCGATATCTTCAGGCAGACCTAGAACATCAAGCATATCTTCAAGGCCCGCACCAATTGGATTCCCTGACCTTGTCAGTAATCGCATGAGGAGGCCGAACTCATTCACGACTGATTCTCCTCCTTCATATCAAGCTCATCAACCTTGACGACCGTCCGAAACTCTGAGTCGTACACGACCAGACCACTTGAGATGAGAATGACCACATACAGAAACCGTCGCAGTGCCTCGTCCAGGTTTTCGCCTACGATAATCTCCTCGAGAGCCATTGGCTCGCCATTCCGGATTGTTGAAAGAAACCTTTCTGCGTCTTCAAGAAGGACCGCATCTTCAGCCTCGAATGTGTATCCGTTTGGTATCTTCGCCATTCTGGGTACTTCCTCGGCAAGTGGCTCCGCCGCCATTGCATCGATAAGACGTTTCACTCTACCGAAGGCGAGCTCAAGGGGTTCAGGCTCAAGGTGAGATAATGTGAGTGGATGATGGAATGCAATCATTCCTGCAAGCTCTCTTGCACCTATCATCTTCAACCGGTTGACGTAGAGTTCCGGAGCAGCCAACACCTTTGCCAGTTCTTGGACTCGAGACACTTTCGCGCCAAGTATCTCATTCAGCATCTCATCGATATCCAAGCGTTTTCCAATGTCTGCAGCAATCTCCTGCAATTCTCTGTACTCTGGAGTCAGCTTCACTTCTAGCGGGTCTGTCTTACCTGAACGGATAGACTCTGCCAGTCTGAGCACGCGAAGTTCAAAGTGTTCATTCTGGCTCATGTGGTTTCACTCCTAGTTATCGGAAATCCTCGGACTCTCGACTATTACGGACGGGTCAATCCCTCTCGGTGAAACGACGCCGATTCTCCTATCCGCATGTTTGAGAAGATGTGTGCTCTTTGCCGGTGTGAATAGAATGAACTGAGACCTTCTTGATGCATCATATAGGAGCTTACTGACCGACTCTGTGTTGGTGGCGTCCAAGAAGATGTCCACCTCATCAAGGGCGTATGATGGAGCCGGATTGAATCGCTGAAGTGCGAGGATTAGGCTTATCGCAATGAGGGACCGCTCACCGCCAGAACCTTGACTTATGTTTCCGTACTCGTCGCCTTTAATCTTGGATTTGAACTCTACCCCGTAGATGCCATCTCTAAGCACCAAACCGAAACGAACGCTGCCTGCAAAGCTTGCACTGGCTAGAATGTCGTTCACGTTCTTCTCAACCTTGGAGAGGGTAGCGTTCATTCCATTATGATACTGCTCTCGTATATGCCTCACCGCGGCCTCTGCTTCTCCAAGTTCTTCTTTCAGATCAGCTACGTGTTGTTCCACCTCATCAAGGCGTTTCTTCAGTTGGAACTCGGTATGGGCTACACTCTCTGAAACGTCCTGATACTCGTCCAGAAGATGCCGGATCCGTATTAGCTCGCTTCTAGCGGTTTCCAGAGGACGTACATCTTTCGGTCTTGTAAGATTCGCAAGCTCTTGTGTCAGTTTCTCCTCTTCTCCTTCCAGGTTCCTCAGATGCTTTCTTGCCTGAAGCACTTGGAACTTGCTGTCTTTGATCACGAGACCCAACTCAACGATGCGTTCACTTAAGGAGCGGATGACCTCATTGCATCTTTCGAACTCTTCTCTGACTTTTACCTGAGTCGCCTCGGTTTCAACAAGACCGTCGCTGAGAAGGTCTATAGATTCAACAATGTCTGCAGCTTGGCTCTTGCTGACCTTCATCTCTTCTCTCAGTTCCTCTAAGCGACTAGACAGTATCTTGATGCTCTCACCATGTTTCTTCAGATCGCTCCTACTCATACCCTCGTTCTGCTCGGTCGACCTAAGTCCACTTTGAACTTCTCCGATTTTCTTCTGAAGCCTGCGAATCTTTAGTCTGATTGCTGAGCGTTGTCCGACCAGTCTGCTCCTCTCAGGTGGCTGAGTGTTATCGAGTTCTCTGAGCTCTCTCTCGGCCTTGCCAATCTCAGCTTCAAGCTGTTTCAGTTCATCACCTCGTGATGCAATCCTTTCTTGGAGACTCGGGATGCTCTCCAGCAACTTCTTTCTCCTGTCCCATGTACTAGTCCATCTCGTCGCTTGGGCAAGAAGATCCAGTACTTCCTCTCTTTCATCAGTGGCCTTCTCTAGCTTCATTATTACATCTGTTGTCCTTTTTCTGGCCAGAATCAACTCTCTCTCCAACTCGTCCAGTTGCGACTGGAGCGGCGCAGTAGATACTAGGCCAGTTGCGCTTCGTCTAGGATAGCCTATTGTCTTGCCCTCCCCGGGTACTACAACAACACCATCCAATGATACTGCACTCAAACCAAATCGAGTGGCCATTCTCATTGCACTCTTGCCGGTCTTTGTGAGAACGAAGTCTCCGAAGGCGCGTCTGAGCATGGTTCTAGTTTCCGACTCGATATCCACAGCATCCCAGAACCATCCCTCCACCCCTCCTCCCTTGGGCAGCTCTGATTTCTCAGCCTCTTTCTCCTCACCATGAAGCATTATGACAGGAGAGGGGGCGTCTTCTCTGTCTCTCAGTTTCTGTATCAGAACGAGGTCATTCTCATCCTGCACGATGAACGCATATGCCATTGTAGGGGACAGAACTGCTTCGACAGCATGAGATAGTTCCTCACTTACGGTGAGCAACTCGATAACAGGTCCTACAACCGACTTCAATCCATGTTCCGAGACCGACACCTTCAGTTTTCTGACGGATGACGGAATCCTCTCGGATGTCTCTGTGAGTTTGACCTTGATGTCATCAGCCTCCCGCTGCAGCCGCGAAACCAGAGTAGCTTCTCTGAATCGCTCCTCATTCAACGAGGAGATTTCTCGCTCAAGCTTTCCTTTCTTGATGGTCAGTTCCTTTTCGTTTGTTTCTTCTAATGCCTCCCAGACATGTGTCCACTTGCTATCAATGCTCTGAAGCTCTGCCTCTTCGTTCAACACCCTCTCCTTGAGGCTCCTCAGAAGAACGTCCTTCTTCTCAATGTCGCTCTGGAGCGACTTATATACAACGTAGGATTCGGTACGCTTGGCGTTCCATTCTTCAAAGGCAGTGAGCTCTTGTTCTATTCCATCTTGCTCCGCCTCGTGCTCAGCGATCTCCGCCTCGATCTCCTTCTGCCTTTGCAGAAGTTTCTCCTTTGCCGCCATGGCCTTCTCAAGGTCGACCTTTGCCTTCTGGTGTAGGCGTTTCTCGTTTTTCAGGTCGCGCTTCAACTGGTCAGATTCGCTCAGTGTCTTTCTGCTGTCCTCTTCGAGCTTCTGAGCCCGACGTTTCTCCTCTTCTATTCTTGCTTCAATTGAACCGATCTCTCTCTGAATCTGGCCCAGCCTAGCCTCAAGGGTGGCCGCAGCCTGCTGATTCTTCTCTCTCTCCTTTTCTCGGGCTCTCTGCTCATCGAGGATGCTAACCAGACCCTCTTCTTTCTGTTCAATTTCCTTCCTGGTCTGAGAGATTCTGTTCGAAACGTCAACCAGTGTGGCCCATTTCACTTCAATCTCAAGCTGTTCTTCCTGTTCCTGCAATCTTCTCTTCTTCTTCAGTCGATCAAGGTCATGCTTTAGAAGATCAATCTCTCTCTCCACGACTCTTGACTCATCTAATGCCTGTTCGAGTTTCCTCTGACTTAGTGCCACCTCTGTTTCCTGCACAGAAATGCGGTCCCTTATTTCGCTGAGTCCAGTCCCTTCTTCCACCAACCGTCGCACTTCAACAGGATTCATGTCACGAAGTGCGTTGATACGTTCCTGCGGCATGAAGACCAAGGTATTGTCGATATCCAGTCCAATCGAGGCAACGAGGCCGCGCAGTTCAGCAGCCTTCACCCTCTTGCCATCCACGAATGCTCTAGGAATTCCATCTCTGTCAATCTTCCTCAGGAACTTGTGGCTGCTGCCATCATTAGTGACGGTAATCTCTACTTCCGCGGTTGAAGCGCCGTAGCGAATGAAATCACTCCATTTAGGGTATCGCGCCTCTCTCTGGTTTGAGCCAAGTGCGAATTTCATCGCCTGGAAGATAGAAGTCTTTCCTGAGCCGTTCGGTCCGATTATGACTGTGAGTCCGGGGTCAAAACCCACTATTCCTTCGTAAAAGGAGAGAAAGTTCCTGAGTCGAACAGACTCGATACGGGCCTTGGACATGCTCACTTGATCTGCACCCCAGTCATCTACCCATTATGCGCCTTAGTCTATCATTGCTCTTCTTTGCCCTGAGCAACCTAGTTAGTCGGTCCTCGGGAGTCCCTTTCAACAGAAACGGATAGTCGCTCAGAAACTCGTGGTCCTGAGCTGAGAGAGGGAGTCCTGAATTCAGTGTTTCAATCACCTTCTGAGTTTGCTGATAGTCATTTCCAACAGCCATCAGGTAAAGCTGGTCCAGGAAGTCATCTGGATACACTTGTTCAGCTGCCTCAAGTGGAGGTGGTTGGCGACCTTCAGCGCGTAAGACGAAGGAATCGAAGTGTCGCTTCCTCGCCACGGGCAGGACTTGACTGTCTTCTATTATTCTTTCCAGATGCTCTCTGGAAACTGGTTCATCTCCACCTGGCTCCTTCATCAGAAGGTCTACTCCGAGGTTCTTCATCTCTTGGAAGCTTCTGCCCTCCGTTAACTCTGCAATCACCCCGGGGTCGAGATCACTTCTACCTCGGAGAACCGATTCCATCAATCGAATTCTGTCCTCCAGAGTTGTACCTTCGCTGAGATATGTTCTGTCGAAGGTAGAAAGAAAATCTCTATCTATCTCTCTCGGATTTGATGTTGACGCGACAACTAGCACTTCATCCTCATCCCAGCTGACTCTCTCCATCTCCAATGTCAGCATTGCCGACTCTTGGGAACTCTGTGGCGCCAGATTCTCAACTCGCTCGAAGTAAAGAATACAGGGGGCATTCCTTCTTGCGAATTCGAACCAGATTCCGACAGAAACACTCACTTGATTCTGTCTACTTAGCACTCGCTCCAATCTTACTCGTACAAGCTTTATGGGAATCTCAAGTGTAAGGTGCTGAATGAATGCCTCGAAATCGGTACCTACATTACCAATCAGCAGCACTCTTCCACCGAACTTCAACCCTCGTTGAGCGAGTCCTTTCTTCAGCTCACCGAATCTTAGAAGCTTCTCATGGAAATCCTTTGCGGATTCCAAGACAGAGAATTGGCTAAGTCTCTCCTTCGACATTTCTTCAGGAGTGACCAACAGGACAGTATCTTCGTATGTTTCTTCTTTACCCACAGCAAAGCCCCACCGTGAAGTCAAGGCCGTCCAATCAATCTGCACATATTATGTCTTCGAAGCGTACAGGATTTCGCGCCGCCTAGACCTGAGCTGACACAAGGGTTAAGGCATGTCCCGTTTGCAGAGATGTGATTCCCGATGAGCAACCCAACAAAGAACCTCCGAGAACGTGTTTGGAGTGTTATTACCACAGTCGAGAGTCGAGGCCTATTTGTGCATTCCACCGACTTGGCAGTAAGATATAGAGAATCGGTCAAATCCAAGGACAAGGTGCACACAAGACGACTTTCTCTAATTGTGGGAGCATGTGTGCTTAATGCTCTAGTACCTCGTTCAGCCATGCTTCTGATAGGAGGCCACGGTGGAGGAAAGACGACGCTTGTCAAGTTGCTAGGCAGAATGATGACTGGCAGGAGTCTGCACGAAATCGAAGATAGCATGCTAAGAGGACACCCCCAACTCACCGAAGAGAAGATGGTTGCGACTCTTCGACCTGGACCTTTGATGAAGGATGGTGTGGAGGTTGTTGTGTGGCGGAAGTTTGTCACGGGATTCTGGAAGATTGTGGATGAGGTCAACAGGCTGACTCCGCATGCACAGAACATTCTGTTATCGATGCTCGCGGAGGGTGAATTGAAGTATTATGACGAAGTGAAAAGGTGCGAGGAATATTGCCTCTTTGCTACTCACAACCCGTCAGACGCGGGCACCTTCGAGATGGGTCCTCCTTTTCTTGATAGATTCGGTATTGCCGTTCCAATAACGATGCCCAACATCAGTGACCTAGAGCTCGTGCTAGCATCGAGGGATGAACGACTCTTCGGTTATGATGAACTATGGCAGGTACCAGCATTACTGACTGAGGAGGACCTTTTGACAATCTGGAACTTGGCCGACAAAATCCCTGTATCCTCTAGGGCTTCCGAGTACATGCGATCACTGATCAGGGAGTTTGGGGCATGTGTCAGAGTCGACAAGAGTCAGTCGCATGAGCTCACAGTAGAAACAGGACTGTGCGATGGATGTCATTTCAATACCGCAAAGAGCGTCTGCAACAAAGTTGTGTTGCCGTTGAGCGTTCGTGCAGCCAAAGACCTGAATAGATATTGCAAGGCTGCTGCATGGCTTCTGGGCGCAAACGAGGTGAGCCTAGAGCTCGTAAAGTCACTTGCAGCCCTTGTCTTCTGGCATAGGACTCGATATACGAGTGAGGACATGGACCGGTCGCCTTTCTACGGTGACAGGTTTGCCTACACTCAGAATCTCATTGAGTTGGCCTCAACTCGTTTTGCCCAGAGAGAGGCGACCATAGAACTAATGGAGAAGCTACGAGAGGGCTCGGCACCAGACGATGCACATAACGAACTCAAGGAGATGGCGAAGAGCGACCTTCTTGTGAGGATAGACTATGTTGAGTTTGCCAAGGAGCTAAAGAAGAAACGCTACGTTCAAACGGTAAATGCGATAGACAAGGGAGTAGCAAGTCGTGACGTGAAGAAACTGGCGCAGGTCCACGATGACCTGACCAAAGACACAGACTTTCCGAATAGAAGCGTTCTCCTCAACAAGGTGTCTGAAGCATTACATAGACTGACGCTGTCACAATTGACTCTCTCCTTTGAGCAATGGCAAGACGTCTGGACCATCGTGAGCCTTCGTTTCCCCAAGATGACAAGCATACTAAAGGAAACTCTAGAACCTCCCAAACGGAAAGTCGTGAGAACTGACGGTCTTACTCTGGTCATCTATGTGACAGGTGACTCTGCAGATTCTTCGGTCTTCCTTGAGATCTCAGGGGGAACTGATGCCATCGAGATAAGGAAGGAGATTGAAGCGAGTCTAGAGGGATAGGTGGCTCCATTGGTGAGTTCGATTAGTGATGTCCGCAGAAGTGCCGCGCTTAGCGACGCAGCCGGCAGAGCCTGGGATCAGGCACTGGCCGACTTCTATCATCCCCCTCTTCCTGATGTCATCTTGGAACACAAGAATGAAGCTAGCAGCTACTTCTACATCGACACAAATGATTGGACTGTCCATCTTAATACAGCAGGCATTCCCAGTCATCTAGATATGAACGAGTCCGAACCATATCTGCGTTCAGTCTGCCATCACGAGATACAGCACTATCTCGTGTGCCCCTATGATGCAGTGATGAACGGTATGATGTTTGCCGCTGCACGACGCTATGTCAACGATGCCGCTGCACTCTTCGTGTGCAACCTCTTTGCGGATCTCGTTGTGGATTCTGCTCTGCTTAGAAGGTTCCCACGTCTGACTCACTCTCGCATTACTGCCAACATATTCGGCGCGGCCATGATGGGCCAGATACACAGTCCGCTTTGGACTCTAATTGCATCCTGCTACCGAGCCATGTGGGGGCTCCCCCTCCCATCATCAGTCAAAGTTGATGAAGAAACCTACGAAGCGGCAGAGGCAATCGTTAATGTTGCTCGAAAGCACATCGACACAGAGAGAAAATGGCCAAAGGCCACAGAAGAGATTGCCAAGATAATGGCGAAATGGCAACCAGGACTGGATGAATCGTTAGCGGGATGTGCACCCGCTCCTGGTTTCGGAGGTGCTTCGGGTTCGGAGGGTCCTGATGCAATCCTCATTCCACTAGACGTTGATGCTGTCATGGGTAATCCGCTTGAGATTCGAAATGGTGACATGGCTAGGAGATGCACGGAAGGAAGGGATGATGAAGACCTTGAGCGAGAGATGGAACGGCTGGCCATTGAGGTGGAACAGCGAGATGGAAACCTGAAAGACCTAGAGGGCGTATACCTAATTGCTGGAATTGGTTCAAATCGAAAGGCTTGGATTCGTTTCTGGTACAGAGCAAAGGTTAGAGGCGTGCTACGTTTTGAAGTCCGGGAGAAACAACGTGCGGGCTCGATTCCGCTGACCGCCGATACTTGGCGATTGGGTGATCCCATCGAGGAGCTCGACATTGTACAGAGCCTTCAAGCATTTCCTATTCTGGTCCCAAACATGTCAACAAGAAGATGGCTAAAGACAGAAGTTCCTGGCTATTCTGAAGCCGAGTCGCTCCCTGACCTTCTACTTGTCATAGACTCCAGCGGTTCGATGACTTGGTCTATGGGTCCCAAGAACGTTTCAGGCCCCTATCACACGGCACTCGTGTCTGCCTTTGCGGCAATGGATTTTGCATTTCGCAAGGGTGCGAGAGTGGCTGTGATCAACTTCTCTGATGGCACCCGCGACAGTGACTGGTCCAGGGAGCGATCTCCAGCTGAAAGAGTGCTACTCGCCTATCAGGGCGGAGGGACGCAAGCGCCTATCAGGAAGATTGCTGACAAGTGCAGGAGTGCCGAGTCGAATGTGATGGTCCTAATGATAACTGACGCAGAAATCGCCAACTGGGCCAAACTGATGAAGTCCATTTCTGAAATCACACGACTGGGTCACAGGTTCTTCATGTTTCACATAGCCCCTGAGTACTATGGACTGAGCAAGAAGGCTGCCGAGGCGGTTCGAAGAGCAGGAGCGAGCATCATTCCCGTGAGGTCAACGGGGGATTTGCCCGGGTTAGTGATTAGAGAGGTTCGGGGGATCTATGGAACCTAGAACGCTCACGTTTCCTCTAGTCAGATTCTTCTCGTTCCTCTTCCGAACCCGGTTGTGGTAGGCCAAGCAGATGGGCATGCATCGACTTGGCCGCTATCCTACCGGCACCCATTGCCTCAATGACAGTGGCCGAACCGGTTACTATGTCACCGCCTGCCCAAACCTTGGGCATGCTGGTACGGTTATTGTCGTCGACTTCGATGTATCCCCACTTGTTGAGCTTGAGTTCTGGTACCGTCTTCGTGAGCAAGGGGTTTGCTCCTGCTCCAATAGATATCACAACTTGGTCACACGCTATCTCGAAATTGGAGCCCTCAATAGGAATGGGTCTCCGTCTTCCGCTGTCATCAGGTTCTCCCAGCTCCATTCTGATACACTCCATTCCGATTACTTTCCCATCCTTTCCAAATATCTTGACAGGATTCGTGAGGAGCTGAAAGACAATATCCTCCTCGTCTGCATGATGTACCTCGGCGGCTCTGGCCGGCAGCTGCTCACGAGCACGACGATAGACGATGGTCACTTCTGCTCCGAGGCGTTTTGCCGTGCGAGCAGAGTCCATTGCCACATTTCCGCCACCTACGACACATACGTGTTTGCCTGGAGGGAGGGGTGAATCGTATTCTGGGAATAGGTACCCCTTCATCAAATTCGATCTCGTGAGGTACTCATTGGCTGAGAAGACTCCATTGAGTTCCTCGCCTTCTATCCTCATGAACCAGGGAAGTCCGGCTCCCACCCCGATATAGACTGCATCGTGGGCTTCAAGAATCTCATCCATCCCTATGGTCATGCCAACGACGACGTTCAATTCGAACCTGACACCCTGCTGCACCAAATAATCAACTTCCGCTCTGACAATCTCTTTTGGAAGTCTGAATTCGGGAATGCCATAGACAAGGACTCCACCAGCCTCGTGCAGCGCCTCAAAAACCGTGACCTCATGTCCCAACAGTATTAGGTCTCCCGCAACAGTGAGCCCTGATGGTCCAGATCCGATGATGGCAACTTTCTTTCCTGTTGACTTCGGCTTTGGCGGAATCTCAACTAGATTGTTGTTTCTCTCGTAGTCTGCGACGAAACGTTCCAGCGCACCAATAGATACTCCTCCGTATCTCTTGAATAGCGTACAATCTCCTTCGCATTGAGTTTCCTGAGGACAGACTCGTCCAGTCACCGCTGGAAGCACGTTGGTTTCCTTGATTAATCTGGCAGCTTCGACGAACTTGCCCTCGGACACGAGTGCTATGAACTCAGGGATCTGAACCCCAACAGGACACCCTGATACACACGGTTTCTTTCTACAATTCAGACACCTGAGGGCCTCGCTCATCGCTTGTTCCGGAGTCAGTCCAAGGGGCACCTCTTCGAAGTTGGCTGCTCGTGCCGATGGGTCTTGCTCTGGCATCTCCGCCCTTGGAATAGACATCCGCTCCTTTGGAGTGAGCGTGTTTCCGGTCTTGCCCATCTAGGTCACCTCGCTTCTGCCAACCTTGTCAGTCTTCGTGAGGGCCCTCTCCATGCCACATCTGTAGAACTGATAGGCCATGTTCTCTTCGGCAAAATAGGCTCCCTTCCTAGCGAATACCATATCCCAGTTGACTTGGTGGCCGTCAAAATCCGGTCCGTCGACACAGGCAAACTTCGTAATTCCCCCCACCTCAACACGACAGACCCCACACATCCCTGTTCCATCAACCATCAATGTGTTTAGGCTCACAGTCGTTGGTATGCCATGTGGCTTCGTGGCCTCAGCTGAGAGCATCATCATGAAAGTGCAACCGACGAAGTGAGCATGGTCTATCTTCTCATTATTGTCAGTGAGGGTCTTCAGCCCCTCAGCGACGTGCCCCTTGACTCCTCTTGATCCATCTGCAGTGACAATTATGAGCTCATCTGCAACTTCACAGATCTTCTCTTCGTTGTAGATTAGATAGCTGGTACGGGCTTCAAACATCACGATTACCCTATTTCCAGCGGCCTTGAATGCTCTTACCAGTGGGTAGATTCCACCGAGCCCATAGCAGCCCCCTCCAAGAAGGACTGTCCCATGATTCTCAATCTTAGTGGGTCTTCCGAGCGGGCCCACAACAACGTATACACTTTCCCCTGCCCGAATCCGAGTGAGTTTCATTGTTGAAACTCCTGCTTCTTGATAGAATATGGTGATTGTGCCCTTTTCAGCATCCCAGTCGGACAGAGTGAAGGGTACCCTCTCTCCGTGTGGGTCAGGGATTACGATGACGAATTGACCGGCTTTCGCTCTCCGTGCCACCTTCGGTGCTTCCAGCACCAGACGATACACATTTGGGACCACCTGCTCATTGGCGACAACCTTTCCAGTCATTTGGCGACCTCCTTCTGAGAAGCTCTTTCTTTGGAAACACGTTTCACCAATTCGTCCAGCGTTTCAGCAGGAGCGGTTTCATCACGTTTGTTCAGAGCACTGATGAAGACAGCAAGGTCTTCTATCCTGTCCGGTATGGCCGCCCCGCGGTATCTTGGATACCAAGCATTCTTCTCTCTAGATACAGGTTTCCAAGAATCTCTACGTGACTGACCTCCGACTTCGATATTGCGTGTGAAATGTGACAATTCATCCCAGACTTCGGCAATGCTTGAATGTGAGAATCCTTTCACTCCAATCCTCTTGCCTATTTCAGCGAAAATCTGCCAGTCCTGTCTGGCTTCTCCAGGAGGTCTAGCAACAGGACGCAACTTGAGAGGCCTCAACTCCAGATTGATGAATGTGCCACTCTCTTCAACGAACGTAGTGCTGGGCAATATCACGGACGCGATGTTTGTCCAACCTGAAGGATAGGGTGATTGATAGATTATTGTGGGAACTCTCTGAAAGCCATCCAAGGATATCGACCCGTCAGCAACGTATAGCACATCAAGCTGTCCGGTTCGGGCCTTCTGGCGAATTTCTGTCAGATTAGATCCATCTGAGAGATTGCCATCTCCCCAGGTCTTCTTCACAGATGATGCGGCTTTCTTTATGGTCACTGAACTTGGTCCGGGCAGCATCTCAGGACGTAGACCGGCTCTTATCACGCCAGCCTCGTTTCCCCAGGGAAATAGTGGGAATACCACACCTTCTACACCGGCAAGTCTAATTAGAGCTCTTAGGGCACGGTCTGGTTCTTCTAACTCAAGGATTCCTGATCCCACGAGAACCGCGCCTTTCCCTGACTTTGTTATCTCGACTAGTCGTTCGGCTTGCGCACGGCCTACTCCGCGCAGATTGGCCTTGTGATCAGCTAAACCTGATAATGCTGTCTTAATCTTTCTTGATGGGAGCGAAACGTGTATTGTGGCCCATCGACGCAGGTTTGCACCTGCTTCACCAAGCACGACTAGGGGTGTCCCACCTTTCACCGCGTTGTATACCTCCTTGGCGACTACCTGATGGGATTTGACGAAGTCTCCACCCAATGCTACAATCCAATCTACATTCTCAATACAGTCAAGAGTCTGAATCCTGTCAAAGTCTTGGTTCCTGGCCATTTCCTTGTGAATGAGTGCTGGGAAATCGGAACCCTGAAAGTCAATATTACCGCTCTTCGCTCCAATTCTAGCGAGCTTGGCAAACAAGTAGGCCGCTTCCGTAGACATCTGAGGACTTCCCAGGAATCCCACCCTTCCGGGGTCTACCTTCTTCAGAATGCCTGCTACCTCATCTAACGCATCGTTCCATGATACGGGTATGTTCTCGCTATCTCTTCTCAATTGCGGCGTCTTGATTCTATCTGGCGCATTCACCAAAGAAGGAATACAGAATCGCCCAAGAACGCACATATGATGGTAGTTAGGAGGGCTGTCAGGTTTCCCAGGTCCGGAACCCATTACTCTCCCCCACTTGACTTCCAACTCTGTCTGGCAACCCATTCCGCAGAGTACACATGTGGTTTCTTCCATGGAATCAGGCGCACCAATCCACTTTGTCATCCGTGCCGTCAGTGCTCCCGTCGGGCACACATCAACACACGCGCCGCAGAACCAGCAGCCACTTTCCAGGTGCGAAACACCGAATGCGGTATCTACTCTCGTTTCATGACCTCGTTTCACAAAGGTTATGGCCGAAGTGCCTCTCACCTCCTCGCATATGCGGATGCACCGAGCACACAGGATGCAGAGATTATAGTCGCGGTCGAAGAATGGGTCCTCGCGTTCCACTGTCACTTCTTTGTGTACTGGCTCATAATCAAGACTCTCTATTCCCAGAAACTCGACTACATCTCTCAAGTCACAAGTATACCGATTCGCACATGTAGTGCATCCAGTGATGGTTCCTGCCTTGTATGGTTGCGGTCGGTACTTGCTGCAGCGTTCACGCTCTTCACAGACCATACATGCACTGGGATGCTCCATTAGAAGTAGCTGCAAGATGTTACGCTTCAACTTCAGAAGTTCTTCAGTCGAAGTCCTCACAACCATACCATCCTTTGCCGCAGTGGCACATGAAGGAGGATATCCTCTCATCCCTTCTACTTCTACAATACACATCCTACATCCGCCATGAGGCTCCAGTTCCTCATGGTCACAAAGGGTGGGGATATAGATTCCACCTTTCCGTGCCACATCGAGGATCGTTTCATCCGCGGTGTCGAACTCTATCTTCTTATCATCAATGAGAATAGCAGGCATCAGTCAACACCTCCGACTAGTTCGACGTGAGCTGGGACTTTCATCACCGCTTCCACTTTCGGTGGACACACTTCGTAACAGGCACCACACTTTATGCATAGTTCCTGTTCTATGTGATGCACTACTTCCTTCTGACCCTTCGCAGCCCCCGTTGGGCATATCCTACTACAGGCACCACAAGCAATGCATTTGTCAGGGTCGATTACGAATTTGACAAGGTCTCTGCAGACCATCGCAGGGCAATACTTCTCTTTGATATGAGCTTCGTATTCGTTTCTGAAGTATTCGATAGTCGTTAGCACGGGGTTCGGAGCGTTCTGACCGAGTCCACAGAGAGAACCATCAACAACAGTCTCACAAAGCTCCAGGAGCCTATCGATGTCCCCCTCCTCCCCCTTCCCAGCTCTTATTTTGTCAAGGATTCGGAGCATCTGGAGCGTTCCCATTCTACAGGGTGTACATTTTCCACATGATTCCTGCTGGGTGAAAGACAAGAAATAGCGCGCAACGTCGACCATGCATGTAGTTTCATCCATCACTATCATGCCGCCAGAGCCCATGATGGCGCCGGCCTCCTTCAGAGAATCGAAATCAACAGGTAGGTCGAGCTTCTCAGCCGGAAGACACCCCCCTGCAGGGCCCCCCGTCTGGACGGCCTTGAAGGTGCGATTCTCCTTGATTCCGCCTCCTACATCGAATATGATGTTCCGTATTGTGGCGCCCATAGGTACCTCTACAAGACCGGTGTTTCGCACCTTTCCCGTCAACGAGAATATCGCCGTACCAGGGCTACCCTCAGTTCCTATGGACTTGAACCAAACTGAACCCTCTCTGATGATTATGGCAGAATTGGCAAGCGACTTGACATTGTTTATGACTGTAGGTTTTCCCCAAAGTCCTGATTCAGTTGGGAAAGGAGGACGAGGTCTTGGCATCCCGCGCCGCCCTTCAATAGAGGCCATGAGTGCTGTTTCCTCGCCACAGACAAAAGCCCCTGCTCCCTCCATCAAGTGAATGTCTAGATTGTAGTCCGTACCTAGCAAGCGTTTCCCAAGGAGACCCCGCTTGTAGGAGTCCTGCAGTGCCTTCTTCAAGGCAGCTACTGATGAGGGATACTCATGACGTACGTAGACGTAGGCCTCATCTGCTCCTATGGCATATGCACAGATTGACAGGCCCTCCAAGACTGAGTGGGGATCAGCTGTGAGTATTGAACCATCCATGAAGGCCCCAGGGTCTCCTTCATCTGCGTTGCAGATTGCGTATTTCTTGTTACCGGGCGCGTTCCTTGCCAGTCTCCATTTGAGGCCAGTTGGGAAGCCAGCCCCTCCTCTACCTCTTAGGCCGGAGTTCTGAATCTCTTCAATGACCTGTTCTGGAGTCATGTCCTTGAGGGCTCGTCTAAGTCCTTCGTAGCCACCTGCCGAGATATAGTCCTCGATATTGCCCGGATCAATGTGACCAGAGTTTCTAAGCACTACTCGCTGTTGTTCGGAGTAGAACGGGATATCCTTGTAATGTGGAATCCTATCTCCCTCGGGGGTCTGGTAGAACAGTCTCTCGACTGGCTCGTTCCTTATGAAGTGTGATTCCACAATCTCCTCGATGTCGGATTCTTGAACCTGACAGTAGAATAGGCCTTCTGGTTCGATGGCTAACACCGGCCCCTCTTGGCAAAGGCCATGACAACCGATTCTCTTCACCTTTACTCTCTTGCCCAAGCCTTTCTTCTCTATCTGCATGGTCAACTGATTATAGAGGAGATTCGACTTGGCCGACTCACATCCTGTCCCTAGGCACACCAGCACTTCGATTGTGTCCAGCTCGTCCACCTCGCTCACTCCCTCTTCTTGGACTTCTTGTCTTGGCGCTCAAGACTGTCAAGAAGCCGTTTGAGCGATCTCTGTGTCATTCTGCCGTGGACCTCATCATCGATTACGACTGCTGGAGAAAGAGCGCAGGCTCCAACACATGCAACTCTTTCCAGACTGTACCGTTCGTCTTCGGTTGTTTCACCCGGTTCGATTCCAAGCTTCTCCTTTATGGTGTCAAGGAGTCTCTCTCCTCCGCCAACATGGCATGCTGTCCCAAGACAGACCCTAATTTCATGTCTTCCTGGGGGATTTAGCCTGAAGTGGTTGTAGAATGTGGCTACCCCGAATATCTCTTGGCTACTGACCTTGAGCTGCTGTGAGAGCCAACCAACTGCCTCACTAGGAATGTAGCCAAATCGCTCCTGTATCTCTTGAAGCATAGGGATTAGCTGATGTTGGAGTTCCGCGGCGGTAGGTTGTGACATGGCTTCGGCGTCCTCTATATCGGTCATAAAAGGATTTGGAAAGAGTAGAGGGATTAGACGCGCAAGGCCTTTCAAGCACCCTTTTCAATGCAGCAAAACAGGCACGACTCATCAATCTCAAGTAGATGGGCTTCAAGACCCAGCGCCGAGGCTATCTCTTCGAAGTCCACTTCTCTGAATGTAGTGGCAGTGAACCCATCCTTGCAGACGATTTGTCCTCTTTCGGTCTTCTCCCAGTCTATCTCACCGAGTAGACCTTCCTCTGACTGAATTGAGAACCACTCTAGTCTCTCCTCCCAAATCTTGTCGGAATAACTTGAAAACACACAGAAGCCATTGGGGCGAGTCACGCGAAGGCTCTCTCGGACAAGTTCGATGGGGTCTACATGGAAGGCTGAGATACCGTTTTGGATGCAGACCACGACATCAAAGACATCATCGTTGAAGCCAAGACTTAGTGCATTCATGTGAAACAGCTGGACCTTACCACTACTACCCACGTACTCACGTGCGTATCCAAGGCTTCCACCTGAAACGTCAATTCCCACGACGTCGCCGGCTTTACTACAGAGTTCGGTTAAGACTCGTCCATAGCCGCAACCCAGCTCAAGAACCAAATCAAATGGGCCCACGAAATCAGCTACGAAATCGAGCTCAGCCCGGAGATGCCTGAGGATTCGTGGTGGTGCTATCCTGTAGCATCTCTCAAGCCTTCGACCAGAAAGTCTATCTGAGTAATACTCAACCATGAGCGGAGCCTCATATCCGTTCTCTTCTAAGCTGCAATCCTAATCGAGGAATCAATCTTCCTGTGATGGAAGCTTGCTGCAAAAATGTACTGAAAGAATTCATTAGTCCGATGAAGCCTCCATTATCATGCGGGTGTGCCACATGCAGAAGTCCCCTTTGACAACCGAGGAAATGCGCGTTATCGAACTTAACGCGAATCTCTTGGGAATAACACATAGCATGCTCATGCAAAACGCAGGAAGAGAGGTTGCCAGAGTTGTGGCCCAAAATGAAAGAGTTGATGGGAAGAGGATTGCGATTCTCTGTGGCCTCGGAGGAAACGGTGGGGATGGTTTTGTTGCAGCGAGGTATCTACAAGAAGATGGCGCTGCAGTCGAGGTGTATCTTCTTGGTTCTGAGAATGATATCACGAACAGGGACGCATCTCTGAACTGGGATATTCTCAAGAATCTCCATGAGATCAAGAAGCAGGTCTTGAAAACAGAGTCATCAGTGAAGGCTTGCAAGGCCATACTCGAGGCGGACATTCTGATAGATGCCATGATGGGTTTCGGCCTGAAGAGCCGTCTGAGAGAACCTATGCTGAGCGCTGTGAAGGCCTTCAACAGGTCGGATGCCAAGAAGTATTCTGTCGATGTGCCAACGGGTTTGGACTCAGACACGGGCGCCGTACTTGGGACTGCAGTTGCAACTGATGTAACAATAGCCCTTCACGCTCCAAAGAAGGGTCTGATGTCTGCAAGAGAGCAAATAGGCAAACTCGTGGTCGTTTCAATAGGCATTCCTGCAGAGGCCATTCGACTCTGTGGTCCAGGAGACCTGTCGCTTTACACAGAAGCGCGAAAGGCCACAGCGCACAAAGGGGACTTCGGTAGAATCCTCGTCGTGGGCGGTAGCAATGTCTATTCTGGGGCCCCCGCGCTGGCGGGAATGGCCGCTCTGAGGACAGGTGCTGACTTGGTTAGCGTCTTGGTCCCAGAATCAGTAGTCAACGCTGTCAGATCGTATAGTCCAAACCTTATGGTCAGCAGTCTCGGAACTGAAATCCTTCTACAAGAGAATGTCGAAACGATTCTGGGAGAATCAAAGAATCAGGATGTCATTGCCCTGGGGCCTGGTCTTGGACTGGATTCGGAAACCGTTTCAGCTGTAAGGACTGTATCAGGGAAACTGGGAAGTTCTGGCAAACGCATGGTGATTGATGCAGACGGGCTGAAGGCTCTTGCAGGTTCGGAGATTCGATTTACATCAGAGAATGTAGTCTTGACTCCTCACTGGGGAGAGCTAGCAATTCTCCTTGAAGAGAAGTTGAACGACTCTCCTGAACTTCAAGATAGAATCGAGGCTTCTCTACGAGCGTCCGCCCAATATGATTCTGTTATACTCCTGAAGGGTCCTGTGGACGTTGTAGCTAGACCTGACGGGTTCTTTAAACTGAATCGAACTGGGGTCCCTGCCATGACAGTCGGTGGAACGGGAGATGTCCTGACTGGAATTGTGGCTACATTGCTCGCACGGGGGAAGGGTGCTTTCTTCGCCGCAACGTCAGGAGCATACGTATCTGGACGTGCCGGAGAATTGGCATTCAATGATCTTGGTGATCACATTACACCGACTGACTGCATCGGCAAGATCCCAGAAGCCATGCGGAAGTAGGGTCACTAGATGATGGGCATGGCGTCAAGCAGTGAGCGTGCCAATATCTTGTTGGTCCTATCTACTGGCACCCACACAATTCCTACATCTGGCTGGCCGTACAGCATCACCGACCCATTTGGAGCCAGAAGGACTGCGGGGAAGCCCATGAGATCCTCTTCGCCGTCAACTGTGACCAAGGACTTCTGTCCATCATGAATGGCTGTGTCTATTGTCGACCATGCTTCCGGGTATAGGACCGCAGCAGGATTATAGAATGAGTACTCACGGTCACCAGAGAGTTTCTCCTCAAAATTCCCCCTCTTCGTAATGCCGTCCACGATGGACACATCCGGTGCATATCCCTGATGAATCAGCGTTGCACTTGTCACATCGCCAACGGCGATCACTATCTTGGGCATCTCTTCGGCAATCCGTTTCACAATGCCCTCCTCAGGTGACCCATCTTTCTTGTCGTAGACATCCCCCTTTGGAGTCTTGAGTTTTCCCCGTTGAGAGAGATCGAGTCTTCTCGGCGGCTCCCTTGTCCCCCGCAACCGCTTCCCCCGACGATCTATCTCTCCTTTTCTTATTCGCGCAGAGGTTAGCTTGTTCCCGTCAAAAGCGCGTACAGGCTTTATGTATGTTAGTTCATCATCATACCCGAATTCTTCTTTCCTTCTTGATAACGCTCCCGACCTGACCTCGTCACAGCATGGTCCTTGGTACATCAGGAACGTGGCCTTGTTCTGGATTGCCAAAAGGTCATCAATACGCGATGCTGATATCACACCTACGGAGCTACCTAGCCCCTCGGAAGCGAGGTAATCCTTCAGTCTGCTGATTCTCAACTCGAGGGGTTGAATGATACTCTCCAGTTCAAGCCCTCTCCCAGCAATCTGGCCATCGGTGACAACCGCGACAGGGTCTGGCATGTCACTGAGCTTGTCGACTAGGGCTTCATGTCCCAGATGAAACCTGTCAAACAAGTTCAGAGCAAATGATTGACCCATGAGTTGCACTGACTCTTCCTGTGTTTTGAAACTTTAATATCCTTGTTTCACATGGGACTGGAACTATCAAGTCAAAGTGGCGCAAAGATGAAGATACTCGCGGTAGCAGATGTACACAGTCCCCGATTCCTGAATGAGTTCACGGAAGGGCTCAAGCGAGTATCGAAGCCAGATGTCTTCTTGATGGCTGGGGACATGATTCACCGAGGTCGAGTTGAAGAGATAGAGGGCGTGCTAGATGCTATCGAAGCCCGCTTAGGGACCGACTTTCCAATCATCGCATGTTTTGGGAACGAAGAGTATGCTGAAATCAGGAAGTCGATGGTAGCAATAGCTGGCGACCGCATTGATTTTCTGGACGAGAAGTCTTCTATTATTGAAGCAGATGGCGTGAAAGTGGGTGTTGTGGGTACACAAGGGTCTCTGGACAAGGCCACCAACTGGCAAAGACGCCACATCCCGAGTATCAAGAGGATTTTCCAACGAAGAGCGGCAAGGGCATCTTCCCTTTTGAAGAACGTTCGTAAGAAGGCTGACCGCACCGTTCTTCTTATGCATTATAGTCCATGTCTGGAAACTTGCATCGGAGAAGAAACCAAGGCGTTTGCTTGGCTCGGAAGCAGGAAATTCTACAAAGTTGTTCAGAAGCAGCAACCTGATCTAGTCATCCACGGCCACGTGCACAACTCTTCCACTCACGAAGCTTGGATTGGCACGTCCCTCGTTCGGAATGTTGCACTTCCGGCCGTCGGCTCACTTACTGAGCTGGATCTGTGGGCTTGACCGATTGGTCACGGATATGGATGACCCGTTACTTTCAGGACGGGTTCGAACTTGTAGCCGTAGACTATCAGTCCGCCTCCTCCGTACTCTGTTATCTTCCGGAAGCAGGCTCTGACTCTCATTCCAATCTTAACATCTTCTGGGTCTACATTCACAATCTGGGCGGTGATTCTGGCCCCCTCGTCCAGTTCAACTTGGGCGACCACATAAGGCATCTGTCTCTTGAAATCCTCAGGCGCCTGCCGCACAATTGTGAAAGTGTAGATGATTCCTAGTCCTTTGAACTTGAAGTCCTCAAGTTGTCCCTTACGTCTACAATTCGGGCACACGAGCCTTGGTGGGAAAAAGTGTGTGTCACAGGTCTTGCAGACGTTTCCTTGAATGTTGTAGATTGACCTGATGTTTCTCCAGACCTGCGCGACTCCTTTCTCTGCCATCTTCAATCACCTTCCAAGAATGTGCACTATCGATGTTGCACCGGTGCCGCCAATGTTGACTGCCATCCCTCTCTCCGCTCCTTCGACCTGCCGACCCGCTGCTTCACCACGCAGTTGATAGACAAGCTCGACAATTTGGGCCACACCTGTGGCTCCAATAGGGTGGCCACGAGCCTTCAGACCGCCTGAGGTGTTCACCGGGAACTTCCCTCCAATCTGTGTTACCCCCTCTTCCACAACCTTTCCTCCTTCTCCCTTCTTCGCGATTCCTATATCTTCCATCTGGATGATCTCGCTTATCGTGAAACTGTCATGCAATTCGATAACGCCTATGTCATCCATCTCCAATCCGGCTCTCTTTAGAGCTTCTCTGGAAGAGATAATAACAGAGTCCATTCTCGTTATGCTCTTTCGGTCATGAAGTGCGAGCGTGTCGCTTGCCTGAGTCGACGCCTCTATGAATATCGGTGTATCGGTCAGTTCCCTCGCCTTCTCTTCTGAACACATGACGAGCCCAGCTGCACCGTCACTGACAGGAGATGAGTGTAGTACTCGAATAGGGTCTGCTATGAAACCGGATCTCATCACAACCTCCAGAGGCACCGGGCGTTGGAACTGCGCATATGGGTTGTGGGCTGCATTGGCATGATTCTTCACTGTGACAAGGCTAAGCTGCTCTTCAGTAGTGCCGTACTCATACATGTGCCGGCGCGCCATAAGCGCATATAGTGCAGGGAAGGTAGCGCCCCCCAGCCCCTCCCATTCCCAGTCGGAGGCCACGCTCATCGTGTTCATTGCTTCGGTCTGAGTGACATCACTCATCTTCTCCATGCCGAGCACCATCATTGCATCGTGCTCGCCCGAGCGAATGGCCATGTACGCTTGGCGCACAGCAGCGCCTCCGCTTGCACAAGCGGCCTCGACACTATATGATGGGATGTTTCCCAACCCGCCCATGTCTGCAGCAAGGGCACCAAGATGCTCTTGGCCCGTGAATCTTCCGGCGCTCATGTTGCCGATGCATATTGCATCAATGTCTCCTCCTCTTATTCCAGAGTCGAAGATGCAAAGCATACCGGCTTCCAAGGTTATGTCGCGGATGCTCTGTTCCCAAAGCTCACCAAACTTGCTTATCCCCACACCTGCTATTGCGACTCTTCTGGTCATTTGATCACCCTCTCATCCAAGCGCCACGATCTTGCGCCTATACTTGGCATAGACCGAGTAATCCACGTACGTCTTGCGTTCTATGTAGTCATCCACTGTAGGGACTTCTCCACGATGTTTCTCGATCTCCTTCTCTACTTTTATGACGAAAGCGTCACTACCAGCTCCTGATCCATAAGAAACCATGAATATCTTCGAGCCAGGTTCAGCAATGTCCAAGATTCTGGCCAAACCCATCATAGCAGAGGCTGAATATGTGTTGCCTATGCTCCTGACAACCAATCCATCCTCGAGCTTCTCTGGTGGAATCCTAAGCTGACCTCCCATACTGAGGGGGAATTTGCCGTTTGGCATATGAAAGACGAAGTAATCATAATCATCTACCGTAGTGTTAGTCTTCCTAAGCAAAGACTTGGCTCCCTCTCCAACGTGGCGGAAGTAGGCCGGCTCACCAGTGAATCTGGCACCGTGGCTCGGGAAGTCTTCACCTTCACGTCTCCAGAAGTCCGGTGTGTCGGTAGTGTAGGAAACTGTATCTTCAATCGTTGCCACGGGTTTCTTATCACCTACAATGATTGCGACACCGCCAGCTGCCGCTGAATACTCCAAAGCATCTCCTGGGCGTCCTTGGGCTGTGTCTGACCCTATGGCAAGACCCAACTCTACCATACCTGATTTGACAAGACCCATGCATGTCTGAATGGCTGCAGTTCCTGCCTTGCAGGCGAACTCATAGTCGGCGCATGTTATGTCTGCTGTGCAACCTATTGCTTCAGCGACAATGGTCCCCGTTGGCTTGACTGCGTAGGGATGCGACTCAGAACCAACATATACTGCCCCAATCTTGGTTGCGTCAACCTTTCCATACTTGATGGCATTTCGTGCGGCTTCGACCGAAATAGTCGCCACATCCTCGTCTGGTCCAGGAACGGACTTCTCGAACACACCTAGGGCCTTTCCAATGTTGGGATCCGCACCCCAGACATTCGCAATGTCTGCTGTCTTTATTCGATAGCGTGGAACGTAGACCCCATAACCTACAATGCCAACCATGAACGCTCTCTCCATATTAGATTCGATGATTGTCGAACTATACTACGTCATTTCGTCTGCAGTCTAGATTTGTCGGCTCGCGCCTCTTAAGAAGGTTGTTGTGTTCGGCCTATTCAGAAACGACTTTCGCCGAAGGTCGCTGAGGACTTCGAATGGTGCCGACGTAATTCTGTCCGTCATGCACTATATATGAATAGCGAAACAGCCTCAGTGATAGGCGAGCAATGTCCCGTGGGTTGCCATCTCATAGACTGGATTAAGGATATAAGCCAAGGTTCCATTTAGGACATGGTGAGTATCATGTCAACCATTGATTCGAAGGCAAAGCAGGTCACGGTAACCGAGAGAAAGACCGTGAGAGAGCTGCTGCAGGAACTAGACCTTTCTGTTGATCATGTTGTACTCATGAACGGCAAGAAGATGTCCCTCGATGAGGTCATCGAGGAGAATGCCGTTGTAGTAGTTCTCCCGCTTATCGCCGGCGGCTAGGCAAAGTCGGTTGCGTTTTGAACTGTATCTCAGTAGTGGGCATTTCTACGGGCATTCCCATATCGTGAGCAATTCTTCCAAGCACGGCTTGTGTCAGAGCTCTAATCCCCTTTCTGGTGAGCCCTGATGCATCTCCCACATTTCTGGACACTGCATCTCGAAGTACACTACTGGATCCAGAGCTGTACTGAGTAGCTCTCTTTGGAAGCAGAGCGACTTCCTTTGGAACGCCAAGGGCTTGTGCTAGGTCCCTGAAGACTATCTTCCGTGAAGGGCTGCTTTCTGGTCTTACCTTCCATTCTCCTGGAATTGTCATTGCCAGCTCCACAAAACTTGGTTCCAAGTACGGAAAGAATGCCTCAAGCCCATGGAATGCGATTGCCCTCTCATCCCTCTCTATGTTCGCCTCATGGGTCTGAGAAACCTCATTCCAAAGTTGCTCTTCAAGAGGCATTGCACCTTTCTCTTCAAAGAGCCGCAGGTGACGTGCATAGCCTGCGAATAGCTCATCCGGACCTTGTCCGGACACCATCAATGTCATTCCGTCATGGAACGCCTGACGAGCCGCTAAGAAGAATGGAAGCGCAATCTCGATATCCATGATGCTTGAGCTCTCGATAGCCCATATGACCTCCGGGATTGCAGTCCATACTGTTTCAGGCTCCATGTCGACTTCCGCCAGCTCCATCTCTAGAGCCTCAGCTGAAACTGTTGCTATGCTCTTGTCATGAGAGTCTTCTGTTCTAGTCGTGTATAGGACAACTTGGCTACACATCTCTTGAACAAGCTTGGCAACCAGTGCACTGTCGACGCCGCCAGAGAACAATACTGCGGCATCCCGTCCTTTTATTCTCTCAATGGATAACCTCAGCAGTAGCCCCAGCTCATCGATAACGGTGTCACGTGACCTCCGCCTGTCTACTGGGGGTGGTAACCTTTCAACGACAGGTGTTCTCTGAAGGCCGCCTTCTTGAGTAGCGGTGTACATTTCCCCAGGCTTAAGCGTCGAAATCTCATCAATCCCTAGAGTCCACAGACACTTTTTCTCCGACGAGAACGTTAGGGTCTCATCAATCCAATGCATATGAAGGGGTTTCATGGAAAATGGGAGTCTGATGGCGCGGAAGCCTCTTCTCCCCATGCTGAGGACAAGACTCTCGGAGACCCCTCTTAGGCGCGATAGCTCTCCGACAAGGTCTGGAGAGAATTCAGCACCTGGATGTAATGCCGCGATTAGTCTGTCGGCACTTTCGGCTTGTTTCTGTACCCCATCGACTGCCAACACACCGTCGCTATTTGACGATATGATGAAACCTTCTCCGTGCAGGATGTGATATGAGAACAAGGCCGTATGTCCATTATCGAAGGAGAACTCGTGGGTCTTTCTCATCCCTCGATGCCCTAGAACACTGGACATTCGTTCGAGCTGCTGACTCAGGCCATCAGTGCTTCCGCATGCGTAGACACCAGCCAGACCTAACATCGTGCTCGCGACTTCCATTGTGATACGGGTTTGCGGAGCTATACTACGCTCTCTGGGAAACCTGCTGCAAGGTTCAGAGTAGGATCAGCTGCATTGAGGGAGCATCTATTCCCCAACTGCCACTTGATGAAGCACGACCTTCTGAACGCCCTCGATGCCATTCAGATGATCATCAAGCTCCTTGATCTCCATGCTCAACTGGTCCGGTGTGAAGTAGCATTCATAGTAGCACTGGTCAGCTGCTTGACAAATGCCGCTTGTAAATAAGATATCATCAAGACCAGCCTTCATGAAGATGGTTGTTAACATCTCTAGAAAGCTCTTGCTGAGCTTCTCAATCTCAAGTTTGAGATACATCACTTCTTTCTTGTCGATCGGATAGAGCTTCACATTCTTGTCCTTCATCACAAGGATTGCGAGACCGAATGGCAGCTTTATTCCTTCAACGAACTCCTCCGGGAGTGTTATGGCATTACCTTTCTTTATCTCGAGGACTCTTGCCTTAGTCATGTCGGCTTCTTTCAAGTGCATCACCCTCCAAAAGGGTACTCCTGCAGAATGAAGTGCTCTGAATTTATCTCTTACGGGACATGGCAGTTTTCATCGTCTTTGGAACCAAGACCTCAGCTTCGCTATGGCTGCCGGTTCAGGTCTCTCTACGACATGTAGTTTCCATTTGTACTCCTTGATACTGTCATACTCCAAGAACGCGACCCCTCCCTGTCTGCGCAATCGTTCCATTTCCTGCAGCTTTTCAAGTAACCATGCCTTCCGTGATACAGGCATTTTCGCCGTTGCGAGGTCGAAGAGGTGCGGATGAAGATCAAATACCAGAGCTCTTTCTCTCATGTAATCCAAGACCCCTTCCTGAAGAGCCTCGGAGATCTTCTCTCTATTGGTGAAGAAGGAGGCTGCAACTGACATATTGGGGTACTTCTCCGGCAAGTTCAATGCGAACTTGAATGAGTTTGTGAACTTGGAAAGGTGCGTGGCAGCGTCAAGAAAAAGAATCGTTTCCGGTTTCCCTTCGAACTCTTCCTGAGAGACTTCGATGTCTGTACCTATCTCCAGGTCCTGCTGTTCAATCACTTCCTGTATCAGTTGGTCAGTTACGGGGGGAAGGTCGCTTTCGCTGATTGCCGCTATGTCCTCGTAGACAAGTCCCTCGTCCTCCCACGTTTCCTCCCTCTGCTTCTTCTTGGTGTCTTTCTTCTCCCTCTCAGGTTCCCTCCTGGGGCGCCTATGAGGTGGGATGTAACCAATCTCTTCCACAAGATGTTGGAGTACCAACGGGAGGAACAGGTCGTAGAGTGTACCTCTTGTTTCGAGGACGAGTAGGACTGGCTTATAGTCCGAAACTGCCTCAATGAGGCCGGATTTGTGATCAGGATCTAGACTGAAGAATTTCTCAAGATTCTCTTGGGAGTAGCCCTCAACGACCCTGTTAGTCCAATCTTGGTAGACGTCCTTGACCTCTTGCTTTCTCCTGTCGCGAACTAGACTCATGAACTTCCCGAGGTACCTGACACCTCTCGAAACAGCGGTGGCAGGACTGACGAAAACAGTCATCAATCCAACTGCTTCGCCGGCATATTCGCTCCTCTCAGTGTCTCGTAGCTTCCCCATGACTTCCTCTGTCAATGATGGAGGACCCAGCTTCTCCACTAGCACCTCAATCATTCCTTCGGTTGTTTCGAATGACGCATCGCCTGCTCCTATCCTCTCTCCGACAGGGGATGCGTCTGATAGGACTTGGGCAAAGATGTTGGGTCTTTTGACAAGCCATTCTATTGGCATCTTCAAAGAAGGATACTCATGCAACCAAGTGCGGTCAGAGTCCTTCGGACCGAAGTAGAGCTTGACTGACTCGGGAAATATATCATCAAACTCCTCCATGAATTGGTCAAACCCGGGTTGAGTGCTAAGACCCATCTCGCCCTTTTCAAGCGCATCCACCACAAATACAAGTCCCTGCTCCTTCTTCTTTGCTTCTCCTGCCATGGCGAGCATGACTTGCTTGGGCGATAGGTAAAGGCGGCTGCTTTCTGCATAAGGTGCGTCGTAGAACGACATTACTCCCAGTCTACGCCAGGGTCTCCCAGATACTTTCTCCTTCACAAGGTGAGAGAACCATTCGAAGCCTCTTTTGTATCTTGAAATGCTGTCTTCATCTATCTCCGGACTCGGCATGTAGAGCACCAAATGAAACGGCATGCATACCGTTGCCTGGAGGTTACCTCCTCTCTCCTGAGATAAACCTATTGAAGTTCACTAGTCCATTCTGATGGACAAGAACCCTCCGACGGCCGCCACTGCAATGATTCCAATGATCAAGGCAACCTTCCAATCAAAGAGCGGTGGGGGTGGACTATTGGGGTCCTCTTCATTCAGCATGTCCAACTGGCCTATAAGACTCAGCGACCTGATGGCATAGAATGCATAGTAGAGTCGACCTTTTTCTATACCCGGAACGAGGCCCCAGCTGCCATCGACCGCTTGACTGTCTATAATGAACCTGGCTGCAAGACTGTCATTCACGCTCTCTATCCCACCGAATTGGTCTAAGACCTCAAGAGCCCAGTATGTGCTGGCAACGTTCGTGTCGTTGGACTTCAGACTCTCCTCGAATCCTCCCAAGAACCCTCCGCCATCTGAGGTCTTCACCTGCCTTGCTATAACCCAGTCCGTTATACTCTGTATCTCCGAAGCAGATGGAAGTGCCTCCAAGATGCTCAAGGACATCAAGGCCGCAGCTGTTGGCGTGACCCCTGCTATGCTGGAGGTAGGACTCAGCTTGTAGGCATCACCTTCTCTGCAACTGCTTATCCATTCGATTGTGGCTGTTTCGTTCAACAACCAGTCTTCAAGGGCACCGGGGACATCACCAAGCACCGAGTCCACGGTGTGCAATGCATAGAAGGTCGAAACTATGTCTGGAGAGTCACCTGGTTGGTTACTGAAGCCTCCCGATGTCGTCTGAGTAGTGTTGATCCAAGTGAGGACAGCTGTTTCGTTTATCGCCTTGCCACTAATTCCAGGGATGTCGTCCTGAGAACTGAGCAAATAGAAGAGATTGACGGCATTGTAGGTAGTATACTGGTCTACGACACCAAAAGCGCTTTCTCCAAACCCTCCATGTTCCTCATCCGTTACGTTGCGCTGAAGATCGATAGTGAATTCAATCATCTTGACGAAATCCTCAGGCGCCTTGAAGGGGGGCCGAAGACCAAGAATTCTCAAATCGTCCAGAATAGCGATAGCCGCAAATGTGGGCTCATTTCGTGAGAAATCCGAGGTCGGGAGATGGTAGCCGCCTTCGACTGCATCATAGTGGTCATCAATATACGCTCTCAGCGAATCTCTGCGAGTTTCGGGGTTGGCTGCTGCTGGTTGTGCGGCGACACTGAGTAGTATCAATGCTAGCACTACTGCTATTGCCGCTACTCTGCCGTATTTCATAGGGACATCCCGATTACACAAGGTGTCACCGAGCATTCCTGCTCTGCGCGTTCAGCCTCGGATTGAATGACGGTTATTAACGTTTCCCCGAATGAAGAAGCGTACTATCACAAAGGAAGTATTGCCGCAGGTTGTTGGAAGAGGAATCCATCGCGTTGGAAAGGAATATCGATATATGGTGGCAGACACAAGGAGCAGCTCGGTGGAGTAAATCATCACTGAGCAAGAGGCTTGTGAAGTGGAAAAGAAGTCTGAAGACTCAGATGAATCAGCCGACAAATCTGACGAGGTGGCCCTTGAGGATTTTGTAGGGCAAGTAGAGGATGCACTCTCAGATTCCACAATAGACAAAGCGAAAGAACCTGCAGGTTTTGCAACAGAGCAGGGAGAAAGGATTGGCGGCATGATGTCTGATGCCCTGAGCAAGCTAGACGAGATTGAGAAGTCACTCACAAGAAGCGTCCCAGTCACGGTAGAGGACTGGATTCAAGCTCTCCCATCTCATGTAAAGGAATTCTTCTTTGAGGAAGAGCTTAGACAGTTAGGAGTAGAGGACTTGGAAGACCTCTCGAAACTTACTAGGGACCAATTGGAGGAGCTCGTTGGTTCTATGTCTACAAAGGCAGGGACAGACAGGATTGATGTTGAAGACTCTGCTACCGTGATACCTGAAGCACTTCAGCAAGTTTCAAGGCCGACAACGAAACGCGAACTAATCAAAGCACTTCCCAAGCATGTCAGAGTAGCTCTGCCCTACAAACGACTAGAAGCTATGAGTGAAGTTGATCTTGAAGAGATGGCATTGCTCTCAGCTGAGCGATTCCAGACGCTACTCAAAATCCTCAAGAAACACCCCGACTGGAAGGAGGTCTTTCCAGATAGGTCTCGGTGACGCCCCAAGAGATGATTTCGTACTCTCAACACGACATGTGGTTGAAGAATCATACTCTATACTCAGCATTCGGGATGTCGTTATTCTTCAAGTCTAGACAGAATATCGATAAATAACATCGGACACGAGTAGCATTGCAGCCACAGAACCGAAGAGGTTTCGATAGTGAAGAAGCTGTGCCGCGAGATGCCTCTGCGGAGCCCCATCGGATGGTGAGCTCAGATCTGACCAGGACTTGAGTTTCGCTAGGATTGGAGGCGCAACTGTGGAGAACATGCGTATATGGAGAGTCGAGTTTGCATCGAAATATCTCTGTCCGGAGGACCAGGAGTTACTTGGCTGTTGCAGTCTGTCTAGTGGCGCTTTTGATGGGCCTAACACCGCTCTTCCCTTCTCAGCCCGCTCAATTCATAGGTTTCGACTTGCCAACGTACGACGACTACTTCATCCCTTCCGCCGATGTACAGGACTTTGTCGATATAGATACTTCAGACGTTGACAGTTCGGCTGACGCCGGCACTCACAATGTGTTCGCAAATCAACAGGCAGGACCAGATTCAGTGTTTGACACACTTCAGGAGGCGAATAAGGATCCGCCGCCCACTAACACTGAGAATGACGTAGACAGCAGCTCGAGCAATGTAGATTCATCTTCTGACAAGGGCACAGAAACAGACTTTGCCAGCGCCCAAGGTACGACATTAGATAGCTCATACCTCAACATTACAGAAGAGAACACGGGCGGTGGCAGTGCCACCGTCAAAGTCGGCATCTGGACCGACACCTCTGGAACGCATGACATCTATAATACGGTCGACAGCTGGTTCGGTGTCCCATTCAACAACGAGATATCTGCAAGTAGCATCTATACACAGCAGACCAATGACTATGACATTGCCTGTTCAGAGGTGGGACACTATCTTGTCCTTTATTCCATTCATGCTACTACAGATGCTAATTCACGCAACGGTTACGAGGCCAGGATTACCGTCAACGATGTGCCCGTAGCCGGATCCTACTCCAGCGGGTTCTCTCGCAACACTGGAAATGATGATGTTCATCTATCTGGAGGTGCAATCGTAGAAGTAGGCACATCAGGTCATTACATCAGTGTTGAAACCACACGCAGGACAGATGTAGGTGGAAGCACAACACTTGTGCCAAATGAATGCAGTCTGCAGATATTCCGACTAGACGATACTTGGGACTACTGCCTGCTAAGCAAGAGTACTGACACAAACGTGAACAGTGAATCTTGGCTAGATGTCACTTGGGAGGTCGAGAATGAGGAGGACACTGGTAGCTTTGAACATCCCCATAACGCAGATGATGCTCAGATACGACTGAAGACAGCAGGACATTACCTGGTCATCTCAAGTCTTCCGATCAATGGACCTACAAACCGATACGGCTACATGATTCGATTGACACTCGATGGTACACCAGTGCCCTATGCTTATGGATACGCCTACAACAGAGGTTCTGATGGTCATCAGGATCCGGACCCCGCCACGATGGCGATAATAGAAGCCAGCGCCGACGCAGTTCTCAGAGTGCAGGCTGCTGTTGAGAGTGAACCGGCCACTCCCCCAACCGCCCTGACAAAGAACTCAGAATGCGGGCTGCTGATTGTCAAGCTGCCTGATTCGGGTGTGAATTACTATCGTGCCTATGCTACAACCTCCCGGAACCCAAGTCCAACCTCATCCTATACTCTTCTTGACAGCATTGACACAGAATTGGAAGAAGACTCGGCATTCTCAGGTGACACGGCAGGAACCTTAACCATTCAGAGCGGATACGCCGGCACCTATCTGTTCTTCTTCTCCGGGATTGGAACAAGAACTAGCACCAGCAATCAAAGAAGCATACCTCAACTCACTTGGCACAAGAACGCTGCTGATGCTCAATTGGGAGGGTGTGGCTGGTACACAAGGGGGTCACAGGGTGGCAACGACCAATTCATAGGCGGAGGCACCATGGGAACTATTCTCACGAATCTAGTTGCAACTGATTCAATCGACATTCGCGGAAGAGAAAATGGAGACGGCGGAGCTGACCAGGACCGTTTAGATGC
>Ga0209427_10000595_pt1 | contig 39134 bp, 48 predicted proteins | sample DeeMarSWOR136_30_FD_187465 | JGI IMG/M metagenome (GOLD analysis project Ga0209427, IMG submission 187465) | Marine sediment microbial communities from White Oak River estuary, North Carolina - WOR-1-36_30 (SPAdes) (version 2) | ecosystem: Environmental > Aquatic > Marine > Intertidal zone >...
CTCGCCGCGGATGCTGCTCGAGCCGCCGGTGAATTGCCCGCCCCACAGTCCGTTGCCGTACTTCGCGTCGGCCGGCGCAAACTCGGTGCGCACCTGCCCCGGCTCGAGTTCCAGTTCTTCGGCGGCCAGCATCGCAAGGCCGGTGAGCGCGCCTTGTCCCAGTTCCGAATGGTTGATCTGGACCGTGACGGTGTCGTCGCCATGCACGCGCACCCAGTCGTTCAGCACGATGCCAGCATCGGGCGCGGCGCTGGCGGGTGGCGGGAGAGCCGGGAGCGAATCGGGCGCCTCGGCGGCGCGCGCGATGGCGCGGCGGATGCGCTGGTAGGTGCCGCAGCGGCACAGGATGCCGGAGAGGGCGTCGTCAATGTCTCGCTTGTTTGGGTGCGGCGCTGCCGCGAGCAGGGCGGCGGCCGCGAGAAGTTGCCCGCCCTGGCAGTATCCGCACTGCGGTACCTGTTCCGCCACCCAGGCGCGCACCAGCGGGTGGTTCTGCTGCGCCAGCCCTTCGATGGTGGTGATGGATGTTCCTGCCGCCCTGGCAAGCGGCACCATGCAGGCGTGATTCGGCGCGCCGTCAATCAGCACGGTGCAGATGCCGCAGCGCCCCACGCCGCAACCGTACTTGGTGCCCTTGAGCCTGAGCACATCGCGCAGCACCCAGAGCAGCGGCATCTCGGCATCGGCCTCGATGGCATGGGCGGTTCCATTGACCGTGATGTTCACGCCGGACATTCGCGATTCCCTGCGCGCTGGTGACGATGGGGCATTATATGCCCCGTTGGCTCGGCCGCCGCAGCGGCGAGTGCCATGGTATGTTGTTGCGGTTCCAGGACAGGACTCAACAGGGAGGTGAGCATGCGGGCCTATATCTATCTTGCGGTGGCGGTGGGATTCGCGGGACTGCTGGTGTTCACGCACTCGCGCGCCTACGACTACGGAAAACTCGGTGAGCGCGAGGCCGTGGCGCGGGCGGTGGTGGCGCACCAGGCGCGCGAGGCGGAGCTGCTCGGGGAGCTTGAAACGGAGCGCAAGAAGGTGCGCGTCGAATATCGCGAGCGCATCAAGGTGGTAAAGGCGGCGGCCGACCCGGCCGGCTGCATCGATCGCAAGCTGCCGCCGGCGCTGCTGCAATCGCTGCGGGAGGACCAGCCGTGACAAGATGGATGCTTGTGGCGCTGCTTGTTCCGCTTGCTGCCTGCCAGACCGTGCCGGTCGTGGCGCCGCCCAACCCGGCGCTCACGCGCGATTGCGACTACCCGGTGCTCGAGGGCGAAGACTGGCGCGCGCTTGCCGAGGCGTATGAACGCCGCGGCGAGGCGATTCGGGAATGCACGGCGCGCATGCGTGCGCTGCGCGGGGAATCCCCCTGAGACATGGCATGCGACTGACCGCGCAGGATCTCTACAACTACACCAAGTGCGCGCATCGGGTGTATCTCGATGCGAACGGCGATCCGGCCGAGAAGTCGGAGGTCAGCAGCTTCGTGAAGCTGTTGTGGGAGATGGGCCTGCAAAAGGAGCTGGAGCATCTCGGTACGCTTGCCGGCACGCCGATCGAGGATCTGAAAGCGCTGTCGCTGCAGGCGGCGGCCGAACGGACCGACGCGCTGATGCGCGCCGGTGCGCCGCTCATCTATCAGGGCGTGCTGCGCATCAACCATCTGCTCGGGCGCCCGGACCTGCTGGTGCGGCGCGATGACCACGACTCTTCGCTCGGGGCGTTCTATTACGAGGCGGTCGACATCAAGGCCGGTCGCGGCTGGGAGGAGCGCGAAGGTTCCAAACCCAAGTTCAAGCGACACTACGCGCTGCAGATCATGTTTTATCGCGACCTGCTGGCGCGTGTGCAGGGTTACGCGCCGCCGCTGGGTCGCATCATCAATATCGACAGCGAGACCGAGGAATTCCCGTGCGCCGACTTCGAGGCCGACTACGCGAGTTCGCTGCGCGAAGTGGAGAAGCTTGTCGCCGCGAACGAGACCTCGGAGCCGGTGCTCTCCAGCGTCTGCGGCCAGTGCGAGTGGTATCGCAAGTGCCGGCGCTGGGTGGAGGACACGCGCGACCCGACCGGACTGTTCTTCGTCGGCAAGCAGAAGTTCGCGCTGAAGGAACGCGGTCTTGCGACCATCGACGCCATCGCGGAGATGGATGTGAAACGCTATCTCAGGGGGCCGGAGAAGATCCCGGGGCTTGGCGAGAAAAGCCTCGAGCGCATGAAGCGCCGCGCGCAGGTGATGCTCGCCGGCAAACCCGAGATCCGGCCCGGGTTCGTGTTCCCGCAGGCCGAGGAGGAAATCTACTTCGACATCGAGGACGATCCGACGCAGGGGCTGGTGTACTTCTACGGCATGGTGCTGCAGGACGGCAATGGGCGCGACGAGTTCATGTTCTTGCAGGCCGACGGACCAGAGGAAGAGGAGAACACCGTGCGGCTGTTCTGGGAATTCATCCGCGCCCATCCGCGGGCGGTGTTCTATGTCTATTCGCACAAGGAGCGCTCCACGCTGCGGGCGCTGATGGAGCGCTACCAGCTCGATCCGGCGGTGTTCGAGCAGTATTGCGGGCAGGAGCTCGATCTATACAAGTTCGTGGTCGATCATTCCGACTGGCCGACCTATTCCTACGGCATCAAGCAGATCGCGCGGCAGGTGGGCTTCAGCTGGCGCGATCCGGACCCCTCCGGCGCCAACTCCATCGCGTGGTACAACGACTACCTGAAAGACACCTCACGCAAGGAACTGATGCAGCGCATCCTGGAATACAACGAGGACGACTGCCGGGCGATGATCGCGATCAAGCGCTATTTCGAGCGAAACGCCTGATCAGTCCCGCACATCGGGTTCGAAGAAGATCCAGCGCACCTCCGGGAAGGCGCTGCGCAGCGCAGCCTCGACACGATTGACTGACTCGATGAGCCGGGCCGCGTCGCTGCGCTCCTGCATGCGCGCCTTCACGGCGACCATGAGCTCGAGACCGAGTTGCAGCGTGATGAGCCGGTAGACCTCGGCGACCTCCGGGCGCGCCGCGAGGAAGTCGCGGATCGCGGCTACCGTCTCGGGTTCGGCGCTCTCGCCAATCAGCAGGCTCTTGACCTCGATGCCGACCGCGACCGCCACCAGGATCAGCACCACGCCGATCGCGATGGTGCCAAGCGCGTCGAACAGCGGGTTGCCGGTGAGCATGGTGGCGAGCACCGCGGCGAGCGCCAGCACCAGCCCAATCAGCGCGGCGATGTCTTCGCCGACCACCACGAGCAACTCGCTCTGGCGGCTGGTGCGAAACCAGCCGAGCAGGTTGCGCCGGCCCTGCACGCGGCGCACCTCGGCGAGCGCCGCGCGCAGCGAACCAAACTCCAGTGCGATCGCCACCACCAGTACCAGGACCGCTACCCACGGCGATCGCGGCATTTCCGGGTGCAGCAGCTTGTGCACACCCTCGTAGACCGAGAACATCCCGCCCATGCTGAACAGCAGCAGCGCGACGAGGAACGACCAGAAGTAGATGGCCTTGCCGTAGCCGAGCGGATGCTCGTCGGATACCGGCCGGCGGGCGCGCTTCAGGCCGAGTAGTAGAAGCAGTTGGTTGGCGGTGTCGGCAAAGGAGTGAATTGCTTCCGCCAGCATGGCGCCGGAGTTTGTGTACCAGGCCGCCGCGCCCTTGGCCACGCCGATGCCGAAGTTGGCGCCGAGCGCGAAGAGAATCGCCCGGGTGGAACCTTCCGCGTGCGCCATCGGGGTTGCCGGTGCGCTCAGCGAGTCACACCAATGCCGATACCAAAATGAATGGTGGGCTGGGTGCTGGAGGCGGGCCCCTCGTCCTTGGGCCACAAATGCATGCGGCTTGCACCCAGCACCGGGTAGACATAGCGCGCCTGCCCGACCGTACCGGTGCGAGTCGATTCGATCTTGCCAATCACCGAGATTTCCCGCCCGGGACCGTAGTCAGCGGTCTCGACGAAGCCGGGATAAACGGCAATGAAACGGCCGGTCGGGGTGGCGCCCCGCTGCGGGCGATTGTCGCGGTCGAGCGGGAAGGCGAGTACCTCGAACTCGGTCGAGTTCTCGAAGTTTTGCGCTGCCACGATCGATCCACCCCAGGCGACCACCGTGCCCTGCGCGGCGCCGAGATTGCCCGCTGCAGCTTGCGGCGTCAGCGTGCGATTGGCGGTGCCGACATCGAACGGTGTGGCACAAGCCACGAGCAGCATCAGGGTGAGGGCGGCGGCAATGAATTGAAGACGGCGCATAATGATCTTCGCAAGAGTTCCTGTAGTCAGTGATGGTGCGGCGGCGGGTAGTATGGCTGGTAGTACGGCCAGCCCCACGGGTACCAAGGATAGTACCAGAACGGATCATAGGGATAGGCGGGCTGCGGCGGCGGCCGCTTCGGCCAGAGATAGACGTGATCCGCGGCCACGAGCGGAAACGTATAGCGGAATTCCCCGATCGCTTCCTCGCGTACGCCGTCGAGGCGCCCGCGCACCGTCACCTCGCGGCCCGCGCTGTAGAGCGCCGGATCAAGGAAGCCGGCAGCACGCGCCAGAAAACGCCCTTCGCTGCGATCTTCCTCGTAAGGCTGGCCGTCACTGTCGAGCCGCCTGCTGACAATCTCGATCAGGGTGGCATCTCGTTCGTTGCGCACGCTGGCGATGGTGCCGCCCCAGCGTACTTCGCTGCCACGAAAGGTCGCCGGCGACTGTCGCGCCTCGCCGATATGCACAACCCTTTCCGTCTCCTTGCGAATGTCCTCCGGCACCGTGCTCGCGCAGGCGCTGAGCAACAAGACGAAACCAATCAGGAACCAGCGATAACACATGGAATTCATTTTAACGCCGTGCGCGAACGCAGCAACGCCCGGAGTTACAGTGGCGTGGCGTACAGTTCGAAGCGGATGTCGACGCGATCTTCCACCTGCAGGGCGCCGCCCAGCACGCTGAATGGCGCAATGCCGTACTCGCTCTGGTGAAGCCCGAATTGTCCGGAAATCCGCAGCGAATTTGCGCTCACCTCGACCTCCACCGGAACGACCTGCGTTCGTGTATTGCCGCGAAGGGTAATGTCGGCATTGACCGAGACGGCTGGCAGTCGGCCCGGACGGGGGGTGAGGCGCAACGTGACAAACGGATAGCGTACCGTCTCCAGTGTCTTGTCGAGCATGTTGCGGCGCGTGTTCTCGATATCGATTGCGCTCGGTTGCGTCTGAAAGCCGGCTTCGGCGCGCAGCGCCGGCTCGTCGACGCTCATGGAATCAAGCGGAACGTACAGGTCGGCGCGGCCCTTCTGGAAATCCGCGGGCAGCAGCACGAAGCCGTGAATGTCGCGGCTCGCCACCACGTGATCGTGACCCAGGCCCGAAAGACGTCCGCCGCGATAGACCCGTATCACCGCGATGGAGCGCGCGGTGTCGATGCGGTAGACCGGCTCGCCGCGCTCGCGCGCCGCGAGGTAGAACGCGTCGGGAAATCCGGCCGGCCGGTCACGCGCGGGCGCCACGGGTTGCTCGGCAATCGGCGCGCAGCCGCCGGTTAGCGCCAGTACGAGGCCGAACAGCGCGATGTGACGTTTAGCTGCCACGACGCAACGTCACCTTGAACTTCACTTTCACGTCGAGGCCGATCGGATCGGGTGTCGCCCATTCCCCGCTGCCGATGCCAAAGCGCGTGCGGTCAAGGGTAAGTTCGCCGGCCATGACGGCCGTTTGCCCCGTGGCACTCCAGGCGAATGGCACTGTCACCTGCTGCTGGACGCCCTTTATCGTCAGCGTGCCGCGCGCTTCGTAGCGTTGCGGCGCGACCTGGTGGATCTGCTGGCTGCGGAACTCCGCCCTGGGGAAGCGGGCAAAGTCGAACCACTCCGGCGCACGCATGCCTTCGTGCAAATCCTCGCTGCCCATGTCGACGCTGGTGACAGTGACGTCGACTTCCAGCGTGCCGCGCGCCGGTTGTGCCGGGTCGAACTGCAGGCGTGTTGCGAAGTCACGGAACACCCCGGGGGCCGGCTGGCCCTGGTAGCTGGAGACAAACTCGAGACGGCTGGCGGTCTTGTCCATGGTCCAGACGGCCGCCGCGGCACCATTGGCCCAGAGCAGCAGCAATGCCATTGTGTAGCCAGGCAGCTTCATGTGCTGGTTGCCCTCCCGGGAAGCATGCGCGTCAGGATATCAGTGCGCTTGATGAAATGATGGCGCAGGGCGGCTGCAACGTGAATCGCCAGCGCCACGCAAAGCGTGATGATCAGCCCGAGGTGCACGAGCTTCATGGTTTCGGCGAGCGCCTTGTTCGGTGCCGTGATCGCCGGCAGCGGAAACAGCCAGAATACACGTAGCGGCACGTTCGCCGCCGAGTTGATGATCCAGCCGCTCACCGGCAGGCCGAACATACATATATATAGGAGTGCGTGGCTCGCGTGGGCCGCGCGCCGCTCCCAGCCGGGGGAGTCCGCCGGCAGGCGCGGCGTGGGGTTGGCGAAACGCCACAACAGCCGGGCGGCGATGAGTGCGAGCAGCAGGATGCCGAGCGACTTGTGCCAGATGAACAGATTCAGCTTGGTCGGGGAGAGTCGCCAGCCGACCGCTACGAGACCCAGGACAATCTGCGCGATGATCAGGGCGGCGATGCCCCAGTGCATCAGCTTGGCGATGGATCCCCAGGACGTTTCGGTATTTCGGATCATGGTTGGGCCGCCAAGGTTGCGCCGCGATGCAGGCGCGCCCGTCTAGGTTACCGGTACCGATCCGGGGCGCAAGCGCCATCGCCGCCGCGCGGGAGCCCGCGTTGGCTTGAACCACGCTCACTTGATGAAAATCATGCGACTCGGCCGCGAGGCGGGGTCTTTTTCATGATGTGCCGGGACGTACGAATGCCCGGGGCACATGCGACCGCCATCCTTGGCGGTCGCGGGATGCAAAACCCGCCAAAAAGCGTACCATGAGCCCGGAAGCCTGTGGCTGCAAACCCCGGGCGTGGAGAGCTGGTCAGTGTCGTCCCACTTAGCGAGGAGTTCGTGATGAAGATTTTCGTTGGCGGTTTGTCGCGTGACGCAACCGAGGAAGATGTGCGCAGTGCGTTCGAAGCCTTCGGCAAGGTGACGAGCGTGGCAGTCTTGAAGGACAAGTTCACTGGCGAGCCACGCGGATTCGGCTTCGTCGAGATGGAAGCCAAGGCCGAGGCCGAAGCAGCGATTAATGCGCTGAATGGGACTGAGCTGAAAGGCCGCAGCCTGACGGTTAACGAGGCCCGCCCCCGTACGGATCGCCCGCGCGGCGGTGGCGGTGGTGGTGGCTACGGCGGTGGTGGCGGCGGCCGCGGCGGTGGCGGCGGCTATGGCGGCGAGCGTCGCGGTGGCGGCGGCGGTCGTGGCGGCCGTGGCGGTGGCGGCGGTGGTGGTTGGGGCAACCGCTAGCGTCCCCCGAACGAAACCAAAAGGATCTAACCGCGCCGACGCGATGACGAATCGCTCGGCGCTTTTTTTTGCCGATCGCGGGTCGGTACCGAATCGGTCGATCTGTGATGGTAGAAGCGCTGCGCTTCCGATGGAGAGATGAATGAGCACGAGCGAATTTGACGCACTGAACCGGCAGCATGCGCTGCCCGGCAAACTGGCATTCGGTCCCGGGCCGGGCGGGCTTGCGGTAGCCGTGGTAAACAATAGCCACGCCAGCGCCATCATTGCCCTGCAGGGCGCTCATGTCATGACGTGGACGCCGCACGGGCAGCAACCGGTGATTTGGCTCTCGCGTGCCGCGGCATTCGCGCCCGGCAAGTCTATTCGGGGTGGTGTGCCGATCTGCTGGCCGTGGTTTGGCCCGCACCCGAGCGATGCCAAGTTGCCGGGCCACGGTTTCGCGCGCACGGTTCCGTGGGAGGTGGTGGAGAGCCGCTCGCTACGAGACGATCGCACGGTGCTGGTGCTGCGTCTTGCCGAGACCGAAGCCACGCGCAAGCAGTGGCCGCACGCGACGCCGGTGGAAGCCCACATCACGGTGGGCACGACGCTCGAGATGGAGCTCGTGACGCACAACAACGGCAGCGCGCCGGTAACCATCGGCGATGCGCTGCATACCTATTTTGAAGTGAGCGATATCCGCGAGGTGAAGATCCACGGGCTTGGCGGTTGTCCGTATCTCGACAAGGTCGACGGCGGCAGCCGCAAGCAGCAGCAGGGGCCGGTTACCATCGGCAGCGAGGTCGATCGCGTCTACCTCGACTCGACGGCGGACTGTCTTATTGAAGATCCGCGCTGGCGGCGGCGCATTCGGGTGAGCAAGCGCGGCAGCCGTTCCAGCGTGGTATGGAATCCGTGGACCGAGAAGGCTGCCAAGATGGGTGACTTCGGAACCAGGGGCTATCTCAATATGGTGTGCGTCGAGAGCACCAATGCGGCCGAGGATGTGGTGAATATCGGGCCGGGCGGCGAGCACCGCTTGTGGGTGCGCTACGCGGTCGAGCCGCTCAGCTGATCGGGCGCTGGCGCAGCTACTCGCCGCCGGTCGGATTCAGCTCGATATAGAAAGTGGAAAGCGGGTCGTCCTTTTTCCCGGCGGCCGGAGCCGGCTGGCTGCGACGCAGGATGGCTTCCACCAATGCGGCCTGGATTGCACCCTCGTCGAGAATGTCGGGGTAAAGCCGGTACTGCGATTCAACCAGCTGGCACTGCAGTCGGACCTGTTGTTCGAGTGCCTGCCGGGTCGCGGCATCGAGGCCGGGCAGGACCAGCAGCCACACGGCTTGCCACGCCTGAAAGTCCTCGATCAGGCGACGGTGCGCGTCGTTGTGCCCCGTGGTTGCCAGACCGAGCTTCGGGAACGCGTTCGCCGCCAGCCGGCGTCCATCGAGTGCCGGATCAATCCGTACGCCAAGCATTGCGCTTCCGCTGCCATCGTCGTCGCGCCGGAACCACTGCGCCGATGGAGTCTCGCCGGCGCGCGTGTTGACGTAACGGGTGAGGTATTCGCCAGCGCCACCGCCATCCAGCTCGGCCATGGCGGCGCTGGCGAAGCGCTCGTGCGCGGCGAGGCCCGCACGCCAGTCGATCGGGAGGCTGGTGTCGAGTTCCTGTTCCGCAACCGCGCTGTGCAGCAAAGCGAGCGGCTGGCCCGCTGTGTCGAGCAGCCAGAGCTCGAAACGGTCCGCGAACCCGAAAGGGACTGAGTCGTGCACATGCACGAGGTGCTCATACACCACCGCACCCATCGCCTCCATTCGCCGGAAGTCATCGGACGGATAGAGCGGCCCGCGCTTGAGACCTTTGTCGGGCGACCAGCTCCCATAACGGATATCGCTGATCTGCGCCTGGCGACGATTGTCGAGGCCCTGGCGCAGTTGGTCGTTCGCGACATAGATGTCCCAATTGAGTCCATCCAGCGTGACCGCCTCGGCGGACTGGAAGCGAACGGTGTGCATCGCGCCGCGGAACGGGTTGAGCAGGCGCTGAGCATAGTGTTCGAAGCTCATGCTTCGAATCTAGATCAAGCGTGCGATCGAGACAAACATGACAATGGTGTGGGAATGACAGTGCGCCTTTTCAGCAGCAGGGGTCAGCGTCTATCATGCGGGGGCACTGACCGCATCGACGTGATTGCGGGCGAAACCGCGCACAGGCCAACGTGAAGAAACCGGACAAGGGCATTATCCAGCGGTTACGGGAGTTCCTGCAGTTCGAGTCCGCCAGCGGCATGCTGCTGGTGGGTGCCGCTGCCGTCGCGATGATACTGGTCAATTCCCCGCTGGCATGGCTGTACAACTATCTGCTGGAAGTGCCGGTGGCGATCCGGATCGGCGATTTCGAAATCTTCAAGCCGATGCTGTTGTGGGTCAACGACGGCCTGATGGCCGTGTTCTTCTTTCTTGTCGGGCTGGAGCTGAAGCGCGAGATCCTGGAAGGCGACCTCGCCCAGCCATCGCAGGCAGTGCTGCCGGCGTTCGCCGCAGCGGGCGGCATGGCCGTGCCCGCAATTATCTACGCCTGGTCTAACTGGCAGGACCCGGTGACGCTCCACGGCTGGGCGATACCGGCCGCGACCGATATCGCCTTCGCCCTTGGCGTGCTGCTGCTGCTCGGCAAGCAGGTGCCGACCGCGCTCAAGGTGTTCCTGATGACGCTCGCGATCCTGGACGACCTCGGGGCGATCGTCGTCATCGCCATCTTCTACACGGCAAAGCTCTCGCTCAGTTCGCTGGCGGTGGCGCTCACGGCGCTCGCGGTGCTGATCCTGATGAACCGGCGTGGCGTCACGAGACTGCCGGCTTACGTGCTGGTCGGGCTCATCATGTGGGCGTCGGTGCTCAAGTCCGGGGTGCATGCAACGCTCGCCGGTGTGGCACTCGCTGCGGTGATTCCGATGCGCGATCCGAACAACCCGAAGCACTCGCCGCTGCGCGAGCTCGAGCACGATCTGCATCCATCGGTGGCTTACTTTATTGTTCCACTGTTCGCCTTTGCCAATGCGGGCGTGTCGCTCGAGGGCGTGCAGCTGGAAACGTTGCTCGAGCCCGTCCCGCTCGGCATCGCGGCGGGTCTTTTCCTTGGCAAACAGCTCGGGGTATTCCTGTTTGCCTGGCTGGCCGTGCAACTGCGCATGGCGCGCCTGCCCGCGGGCGTGACGTGGGGGCAGCTCTACGGCGCGGCGCTGCTCTGCGGCATCGGCTTCACGATGAGCCTGTTCATCGGCTCATTGGCCTTCGAGCATGCCGGACCGCAGTATGGGGCCAGCGTGCGACTCGGGATTCTCGTCGGCTCGCTGCTTTCGGCCGTGGTGGGGTACGTAGTCCTGCGCATGGTCCTCTCACGCCAGGCCCGCTAGGGCAGGCGCGTTGGCCGGATTGCTTGAAGTAGCCTCGATCCGCAGGCACAATCCGCGCCTCGCCGATGGGACCGTGGCGAGGGCAGCGGGCATGGACGGCCCGAATGCGATTTTCATTGCCGGCCGCGTGGCCGTTTGGCCGGCACTCCGGATTCCAATCACTCGCTACACGACAAGGGGTATTCATCCATGAGACTCATCCTTCTGGGCGCGCCTGGCGCGGGCAAGGGCACGGTGGCCAAGCTGCTTACGCAGCTCGACGGCTCGGTGCAGATTTCAACTGGCGACATTCTGCGCGGCGCGGTGCAGGCCGGCACCGACCTCGGCAAGAAGGCCAAGGAGTACATGGATCGCGGCGATCTGGTGCCGGATGATCTGATCCTCGGCATCATGGAAAAACGCCTGCAGGAGCCTGACTGCCAGAAGGGCTTCCTGCTCGATGGTTTCCCGCGCACCATCCCGCAGGCCGATGCCCTGAAGAAGATGCTCGCCGGGCTCAACATCAAGCTCGACATGGCAGTGAACCTGAACGTGCCGCGCAGCGTGATTCTCGACCGCCTCACCACGCGCCGCACCTGCTCCAACCCGAAGTGCCAGGCGATCTATAACGTCAAGAGCATGCCGCCGAAGAAGGAAGGCGTATGCGACAAGTGCGGCAGTCCGGTTGTGCAGCGCGCCGACGAGACCGAGGAAGCCATCTCCAAGCGGCTCGATACCTATAATGAGAAGACCGCGCCGCTGATCGGTTTCTACCAGAAGGAAGGAATGCTGACGGACGTGAACGCGACCTCGAGCGATGCCGTGGTGGCGGCCATCAAGCAGAAGCTCGGCAAGTAGTTCCAGCGAAATGGCCATGCGACGGGGCCGGGGAGGCAACTCCCCGGCCCCGTTCGTTTCTGGGCGTTGGCATCCGGCGACGGTGCAAGACGCCGGGTAGCAATCCGGCTTCCGCCGGGTATCATGGGGCAGGCAGCGCACGCCGCAACGGAGATCGGGTCGATGAACGCAACCGATTGGCATACACGCTTCGAGCAGTTCCTGTGGGGTCAGGATCTGTCGCAGGCCACGTCGCTGCGCCGCAAGGTGATCCACGCGCTGCAGCTAGTCTATGCGCTGCTGCGCGACCTCATCGAGGGCCAGCTCACCCTGCGCGCCATGAGTCTCGTGTATACCACGCTGTTGTCGCTGGTGCCGCTGCTGGCGTTGTCGTTTTCAGTGCTCAAGGCGTTCGGCGTGCACAACCAGATCCGGCCCACGCTGCTTACCGTGCTCGAGCCGCTCGGCCCCAAGGGCGTCGAGATCACCAACCAGATCATCGGCTTTGTGGAGAACATGCGTGTCGGCGTGCTGGGAGCGGTTGGTCTCGCGCTGTTGGTCTATACGGTTGTCGCGCTGCTGCACAAGATCGAGTCGGCATTCAATCACGTGTGGCGCGTGCAGCGCGCGCGGCGTCTCGCGCAGCGCTTCAGCCAATACCTGAGCGTGCTCACCGTCGGACCGATGCTGGTGTTCGCGGCGCTCGGCGTCACGGCCACGTTGTTCAGCCACCGCGTAGTCCAGGCGCTTGCGAACATCGAGCCGCTTGGCAGCATTGTTGCCGGTATCGGCAGGTTGGTTCCCTACCTGTTGGTCATAGGTGCCTTTCTATTTGTCTACATGTTCATGCCGAACACCAAGGTCCGGCTGCGTCCGGCGCTGGCCGGCGCGGTGGTGGCGGGCATTCTCTGGCAGAGCGTCGGTTGGGGGTTTGCCTCGTTCGTCGCGGGCTCGACCAAGTACGCGGCGATCTACGCGGGCTTCGCCATCGTGATCCTCGCGATGATCTGGCTCTACCTCAACTGGTTGATCGTGCTGGTCGGTGCGAGCATCGCGTTCTACTGGCAACATCCGGAAAATCTCGCAACGCACGTGCGCGATCCGCAGCTCAGCAATCGCGCCAAGGAACGGATTGCCCTGCAGGCATTGGCGGCGATCGGCGCGCGCTTCCAGCGCAACGAGCCCGCCTGGACGCTCGACGGTCTGGCGCAGTATCTGCACGTGCCGCTTGCCTCGCTCGGGCGTATCACAGACGTGCTGGTGCGCGGCGGTTTTCTCGCCGAGACGGCGGACGATCCGTCGTGCTATCTCCCGGCGCGCGCGTTCGACGCGGTGCCATTGAAAGAGGTGCTGGATGCGATTCGCACTGCCGGCGATGAGACCATGCCGGGCGTGGCCAGCACCGTGGGCGAGCCGCAGGTCGAGGCGACACTGACGGAACTCGATGCGGCGATCGGCACATCCCTGCGGGCACGCACCCTGCGGGACCTGGTGCGCGAGTCGCCGCCGCGGACCTGATCTGGCCGCCTACGGCAGTTTGATCTTGCCGCCCCCCGGCGCGCCGGGAACGGCACCGGTGATGCCGGCCGTGGTGCCGGTGTCGGGGATGATCAGCGAGGAGGCGGCCTCGCGGCGCATCTGCTGCAGTTCCTTCACGGCGCGCTCTACACCAACCTTCGCCGCGGCCTGGAACTTCTCCACGGCCTCGGAAAGATTGTCCGCCTGGATCTCGAACGCCAGCGGCAACGCACCCACCGGGGTCAGTAGCTGTGCCTCGCCAACGTAGAGCGCCTTGCGTGCGGCGTCGGCCGAGCCATCGGGCTTGACCGGAACCATGCAGCGGATCGTGCCAACCTTGCGGTCGGTGAAGATTTCCTCGCGATACAGGCTCGCGGGGTCCATCTTGAGTTCGGGAAGTTTCTGTTCGGGTTGCGTTGCCATGGAAAAGCCTTTTCGGAAATGCGTTGTCGGGCACAAGCCTACCACAGCGCGGTGCGGTCCGTTTGCCTTGGCCCGCAGGGAGGGCTAATTTGGCGGCACGTCGCGAGCTCCCGCATCGCGCCAGCCCCGGATCGCTTGCCATGTCGCGACCTCCTGTTTTCGACGCGCATCTCCATATCATCGATCCGCGCTTCCCGTTGGTGGCCAACCAGGGCTACCTGCCACCGGCCTTTACCTGCGCAGACTACCGCGTGCAGACCGAGCCGCTCGGCGTCGCCGGTGGCGCGGTGGTGTCGGGGTCGTTTCAGGGGTTCGACCAGGGCTATCTGCTGGATGCCTTGCGCCAGCTTGGGTCGGGCTACGTCGGCGTTACGCAGCTGCCGGAGTCAGTCACGGATGCCGAGATCCTCGCGCTCGATCGCGCCGGTGTGCGGGCCGTGCGCTTTAACGTACGTCGCGGGGGCTCCGCCGATCTGCAGGATCTCGAACGGCTTGCGGCGCGCGTGCATGCGCTCGCCGGATGGCATATCGAGCTCTACATCGATTCGGTCGATCTCGCCGGGCTGGATGCGCGGCTGCGGCGTCTGCCGGCACTGAGCATCGATCATCTCGGTCTGTCGCGCGCCGGCTTCCCCGCGTTGCTGCGGCTCGTCGAGCACGGCGCGCGCGTCAAGGCAACGGGTTTCGGCCGCGTCGATCTCGATGTGCGGCAGGCGTTGCGGGAAATCGCGGCAATCAATCCCGATGCGCTTCTCTTCGGAACGGACCTGCCCTCGACGCGCGCGCCGCGTCCGTTTTCTTCCGCCGACCTCGGGCTGGTACAGGAGACACTCGGTGAGCCGCTCGCGCGCCGGGTGCTGTTCGAGAACGCGCTGGCGTTTTACCGGCCGCGCGTGCTCCCGTCGGCCTGAGGGGTATACTCGGTTTCGATCGTCGTGATGCGGGTGGAGTGGAGCGAGGTCCGGCATGCGTATCGTAGTGGCCCTTGGCGGCAATGCGCTTTTGCGTCGCGGCGAGCGAATGACCGCCGAAAACCAGCGGCACAACGTGCGGCTGGCCGCCGCAGCACTCGCGCCGCTGGCCAGCGAGCATGCGCTCGTTATCTCGCACGGCAACGGTCCGCAGGTCGGATTGCTGGCGCTGCAAGCCGCGAGCTACCACGGCGACGAGACCTATCCGCTCGACATCCTGGACGCCGAATCGGAGGGCATGATCGGTTACCTGATCGAGCAGGAACTCGCCAATTTGCTGCCGGATCGTCGCCTTGCGACGCTGCTCACGCAGGTCGAGGTCGATCCCGCCGATCCGGCGTTTCGCCATCCTTCAAAGCCGATTGGACCGGTACATAGCGCCGTCGAGGCCAAGCGCCTGGTGCAGGAACGACGTTGGAGTATCGCCGCGGAAGGCGCGGGATACCGGCGGGTGGTGGCGTCGCCGGTGCCGCGGCGCATCTTCGAGTTGGGCGTCATCGAGCTGCTCGTGAACCAGGATGTGATCGTCATTTGCGCGGGTGGGGGCGGCGTGCCGGTGATACGCCGCGCCGACGACAGTCTCGTCGGTGTCGAGGCGGTGATCGACAAGGACCGCGCCAGCTGCTTGCTCGCCCGGGAACTGCGCGCCGACTGGCTCCTGATGCTCACGGATGTGGACGGGGTGTATCTCGACTGGGAGACGTCGCGCGCCAGGAGAGTCCGCCGCATTGCGCCAGCGGCGCTGCGCCAGCACGCGTTCGCACCCGGTTCGATGGCTCCCAAGGTGGAAGCGGCCTGTGAATTCGCCGAGGCGGGCGGGGTCGCCGGCATCGGCAGGCTGCAGGATGCCGGCGCTATCCTGGCGGGCGAAACCGGAACCATCGTGAAACTCGGTGCGGAAACGGCGTAATCAGCGGGCAAGCTTTCGATCGCGCATAAAATCCTCCAGCAGGGCACTGAGCGCGGGCTCGCCTGCCTCGGCGAACTCGTAGCGCACGCGAACGACTGGCTTGTTGATGGCGATCAACGCGGAGAGATCGGCCGGCGTCGCGGCGACCACCACGTCGGCGTCGACGGCATTGATGGTGGCCGCGAGCGACTCGAGCTGCGCTGGCGAGTAGCCCACCGCCGGCAACACCGGCCCGATGTGCGGGTACTGCGCATAGAGGGCGGCGATTGACGGGCTTGCTGTCGGTCGCGGATCGACGATCGCGGCAACGCCGGCGGATCGCGCCGCGACCCATCCGGCGCCGTGTGGCATGCCGCCGTGCGTGATGGTCGGACCGTCCTCGACCACCAATACCCGCTTTCCCTGCAGTCGGCCGGCATTCTCTATGGTGAGTGGCGACGTTCCGCGCACGATGGGTGCGCGCGAATTGATGCGCCGCGCGTTCGCGCTGACACGTTCGATATCCTCTGGCGTCGCGCTGTTCACCTTGGTGACGATGATGATATCGGCCATGCGAAGTACTGCCTCGCCCGGGTGGTGCGTGGTTTCGTGGCCGGGACGCAATGGGTCGACCAGTACCAAGTGCAGGTCCGGGCGCAGGAACGGGAAATCGTTGTTGCCGCCGTCCCACAGGATAACGTCGGCTTCCTGCGCGGCCTGCGCCACGATGCGTGCGTAATCCACGCCGGCGTAAACCACGTTGCCGATGGCAAGGTGCGGTTCGTACTCCTCGCGTTCCTCCACGGTGCAGTGCGCGGCATCGAGGTCGGCACGGTTTGCGAAACGCTGCACCGCCTGACGCGCAAGGTCGCCGTAGGGCATCGGGTGACGCATGACCACGACGCGCAGGCCGCGTTCCTTGAGGCGGCGCGACAACCAGCGGGTGACGGGCGATTTGCCACAGCCGGTGCGCACCGCGGAAGTGGCAATGACGGGAACCGGCGCCGCGAGCATTGTGCGGCCGGGGCCGAGCAGCACGAAGTCCGCGCCCAGTGCCAGCGCCCGCGAGGCGGTATGCATGACGCGTGCATGTTCAATGTCGCTGTAAGAAAACACCACCTGTGTGACCCGCTCGCGAGCACAAAGCGCTTCAAGGTGGCTTTCCTCGACAATCGGGATGCCCTGCGGGTAAAGCCCGCCGGCGAGCTCGGGCGGGTAGCGCCGCCCGGCGATCTCGGGGATCTGGGTGGCAGTAAACGCGACCACCCGGGACTGCGGATTGTCGCGAAACACCATGTTGAAGTTGTGAAAATCGCGTCCAGCGGCGCCGAGGATGACAACACGAGCGGGTAATGGTGCGGGCATGGGCGATGGTCCGGGTCGGTGGCGCGCTCGGGGCAGCTGGCGCAAAGCATGAGCTTACCCGAGAGCAGGGTGTCCGGGGCATGCGCGTGCCTGCGCGCGCGCGTTTTCCGGTAGACTCGCGCACATGGCAACAAGGAAATCTGCCAAGAAATCACGTGGCAAGCGCGCACGCTTGGCCCCGCGCAAGGACAAGCGTGGCCTGGATGCCGCCGAGATCGTGCTCGGACTGGATAGCGACGCGCTCGCGCCGTTAGTGGCGCAGGTGACCGGCGCGGGCGGCGCGCCGATTGGCGCTTACCGCGAGCCGCTCTCGGGGCGCGCATTGTTGATCGCCGCGCTTCCGGTCGAGGCGGTGCAGCCCACGCCGTTTCAGCGCGACCTCTCCCCAACGCACGCCAAGCGCCTCGCCAACAAGATAGAGGAGAGCGGTTCGTTTCTGGATCCGCTGATCGTTGTGCGCGGCGAGGATGGAAGACTCTGGACGCCGAACGGGCGGCATCGCCTGGCGGCGGCAAGGCATCTTGGTCTGCGCCAGGTGACAGCACTGGTCTCGCCCGACGAGGATCTCGCGTTTCGCATCCTCGCGCTCAACACCGAGAAGGCGCACAACCTGAAGGATCGCAGTCTCGAGGTCATCCGCATGGCGCGCAATCTCGCCAAGCGCAAGCCGCGCGCCAGGGAGAGCGAATTCAGCGCCGAATTCGAGGCCCCGGAGTTGCTGACGCTTGGCATCATCTACGACAAGAACCCGCGTTTTGGCGGCGGCGCGTACAGCCCGTTTCTGAAAAAGGTCGATCGATTCAGCGACAAGACGCTGCCCGCGAGCCTGCGGGTGCGTGAGGACTACGCGTCACGCATCACGGGGATCGATGCACAGGTCAAACGCATCGTGCAGGGACTCGAAGCGCGCGGCTTCAAGTCACCGTACCTGCGCACCTATGTGGTGGCACGAATCAACCCGGTGCGTTTTCACAAGATCAAGAAGGGCGACACCCGGCCCGCGATGCCGATCGGCGAGGCGCTGACGCGCATGGCCGCGGCCGCCAAGAAGTTCGACGCCGCGTCGGTCAAGGCTGGCGACCTTGCGCTGGTGGCAGCGGTAAGCAGCGAGCCAGGCTAGCGATCGCCGCCACCACCGCGCGCCGAAACGTACTACCGGATGATCCCGCAGGCGACGCGCGCGCCGCCACCGCCGAGCGGCTTGGGGTTGTCCGAGTAGTTGTCACCGCCCGCGTGGATCATGAGCGAGCGGCCCTTGACGTCGGCCAGTTTCAGTCGCGGTGCCACCAGCGAGCCCTTTGCATGGCCCTGCGCATCGACGTCGAGCGTCGGCAAGTCGCCAAGGTGTCCGGCCCCGGCAGGTCCTTCATGCTTGCCGGTCTTGCCAGGATCGTAGTGTCCACCAGCCGCGAGGCCGGCGACCGGCTTTCCATCTTTTTCCTTGGCACCGCAGTCAGCATTCTCATGAACGTGGAAACCGTGCTGACCCGGGGCGAGGCCGGAGAGATTGGTTTGTAGCACCAGACCCTTGTCGGAATCCGTCAGGGTGATGGTGCCGATCGCCTTGCCGACACCGTTTGCGTCGATGGCATGCATGGTGACGGTGTTGGCGGCGGATGCGCCGAATGACAGCAAGAACAATGGAACGCTAACGATCAAAGCGAGCTGTTTCATCACCGATACTCCTTGTTTCGGGGTTAGCGTGGGTTCGGTCAGCCGGGGTCACGAGTTCCGCCGAGGCAGAGTGCCCGCGAACCGTCCACCCACGAAAGACGGAACGCTATTTTCGCGCCCGGGATGCTCATGCGGTCAAGCGTTATCTAGCGTCCGCTGGCGGGACGCACCATTAAGGTAGAATAATCCCCAACTTTCGCAGGGGTGAGCAACACTATGAGTAACCCGGAAGAACTTTTTGATGTTGCGTTCGACAAGGCCGTTGCCGTCGGCAACGAATTGGCGGATCGCGACAGCGAGGCCGATGTCTGGGATATCGGCGATGGTGTGCTGGCGGGTGCGATCCAGTACTGGTTGTACTCGCGCCAACCGTGTGGAGATCCGCGCTGCGAGGAATGTGCACCCGTCAGCACGGCCGAGGGCCGTATGGCGGAACTGCTTCGCCTCGTGAGGCAGTTCGCCGAGGACAGTGAGTACTACCACTCCCCGAGTGACATCAATGTCGGAAGGGCCTGAATCCGGCATGTCGCCGGCGCATCGCGCGCCCTCCGCGGTCGAGGCCGCGCGGCGCCGGCGCGCGATGCGCCCGCTTATTCCGCTCCTCATTGTGCTGGTTGTGGGTTCCGTGATTGCCTACCGTGAGGTGCCGTGGGTACAACGGCAGGCACAGCATCTGCTCAATCCTGCCCAGGCGCGCGCCGTCGAGGCCTGCGAGGTGGCGGCACTCAAGTTGGCGAGCGCGCCGGACTTCGCGCGCATCGTGAAGCCCGGCCGTGTCCACGTCACGCAACGTGGTTTTTACATCGAGCGCATAGTGCTTGGACAGATGGCCCAGCAGGGCGGCGAGCAGCGCTCCTTCGTGGATTGTTATGCAGACCTCGACGGCAACGTGGTGAACGTTGGCGTGCCCGCGCGGCGCGGCACTACGTCGCCTGCAGAAAAGCGCTAGGCTGCGCCCGGCATCAGGTCGTCAAGCCCGCCATCCATGTGGAACTCGGTGAGCTCTGTGAAGCCACCGATATGCTTGCCGTCCACGAAGATCTGCGGGACGGTGCGGGCGTGGTTGGTCGCTTCGAGCATTTCCTTCAGTCCGGCACGGTCGGTATCCACCCGCACCTCGTCGTAACCAATTCCGTACTTCTTCAGCAGATTTTTGGCCCGCTCGCAAAGCGGGCAGGTTCCGGTGCTGTAAATCTTGACGCGTGCCATACGTGCTCCGTGCTTCAGGATCGGGAGAGTCTAGACAAGTGCCGGCGGGTGGCCAAGTTTTCAACCCCACGCTCGCCGCGGGATTGCCAGCGCCGGGCGTCTACGCGCGCGCAATGGCGTCGGTGATCAGCGTGCGGATTGCCGGAAGCTTCGCCTCAATGCTGGCGGTAAGCCGGAACTGGGTCTCGGCGCGCAACAGGTTTTGCTCCGGCCACTTTACCTTAAAGTAGACGTTGCCGTTGAGGTGGTCGGCGAGAAAGCGCAGCCCGAGCTCGAAGGGAATCAGACGGATGGCATCGGGCAGGTAATCGATATCGGATGGTGTCAGGAACGCGCGGGTCTCGGCGACGTAGCGCGTCATCAGGGCATGGCAGCGGTCGAGATCAAATTGCGCATCGCTCGCTTGCCCGGGTGATTCGCCCGCCGTGTTGCAGGCCGAGCGCAGGCAGTCGCCAATGTCGTAGTGCAGCAATCCCGGCTGAACGGTATCGAGGTCGATCAGGCTGATGGCCTTGTCGCTTGCGCCATCAAACAGCACGTTGTCGATTTTCGGATCGCCATGAATGATCCGCAGCGCCAGGATGCCCTGGCGCTTGGCGTCCTCCAGCGCGCCGACGATGGATTCGCGCGCATTGGCGAACTCGAAGCAGAAGGAGAGTGCCGGCGACGGGTTGTGCGCCGGCGCACGTGCCAGCGCCTCGCGAAACCGGGCGAAATAGAGCGGCGTCTGGTGAAATCCTTCTCGAGTGACGTGCAGGTGTTCGGTCGGCAGATCCTGCACCAGCGCATGGAACCGCCCGAGCGCATAGCCCACTTCGCCCGCCTGCGCCGCACTCGTCAGCCGCTCGTGCGTGACGCTGCCGGTGATGTAGGTGAGCGTTCGCCAGAATGAGCCATCGGCATCGATGAACCAGTCCTGGCCATCACGCGCCTGTACGATCTCCGGAAGTTGCAGCGTTCGCGTACCGGTATCGCGCGCGGCGATATGCGCGAGCAGGGTGCGCAGGTTTTCGAGGATGCGTTCCGGCTTCGGGAAGGCGCGGCGGTTGATGCGCTGCAGCACGGCTTGTGTGCCTGCCGCATCGGTGACGAGATAGGTGTCGTTGATCAGTCCAAGTCCCAGCGGCTCGACGCTCCTGATCGGGGTGGCGAGCGCAAAGGCCGCAGCGGCGTGCTGCACCGAAGTGGTCGGGGCGGTGTTCATGTCGGCGCCAGCCATCGTACACTGGCTCGCGTAATGTGCCGAGCCGCTCGGCGGCCCGACGAAGGAGGGGATGATGACGCTGAAGAGGCGATGGCTGATCGGAGCACTGGCCGGAGTGGTGGTGCTTGGTGCCTCGGCTTATTGTCTCGGACCGCTGTGGCTACGTACTGCGGACGATGCGCCCCCACGCAACTTCGTCGCTGTCAGCGAGCGGCTGGCAAGCTCGGGCCAGCCATCTGCCGCGCAGCTCGCGGCTTTGCGGGCAAAGGGTTACACACTCGTCATCAATCTCGCGCCACCACAAAGTTACGGTTCGCTGCCCGAGGAGGGCGGTCTGGTCGGCCGGGAGGGTATTGCGTACGTGAATATTCCGGTCGACTTCGAGCACCCGAGTGCGGACGACTTCGAGCTGTTTCAGCGCATCCTTTCGGCCCGCGCGCAAGACAAGGTGCTGGTGCACTGCCAGCTCAACTACCGGGCCTCGAGTTTCGTGTTCCTGTATCGCGCCATTTACGAGCACGTCGCACCGCTCGAGGCCGCGGAAGCGATGCTGCAGATCTGGCGGCCGAACGATGCCTGGAAGGAGTTCATCAACGGCCGCCTGCGGGAACACGGCATCGATTTCAGCATCTGAGCCGCGCGGACACGATTGTGGCGCGACGGTAGTATGATTGGAAAATCGGAGTTGTGAGCCACGCGATGGATGAGCCCAAGTTGGTGTGCTGGAAATGCGGCGCCTCGTTGAAGGGCGTTCCGATACCGCTATCGCGGCGCGCCGAGTGCCTGGCGTGCCATGCCGAGTTGCACGTCTGCCGGTTGTGCCATTTCTACGACCCGCGCGTGGAGGGCAAGTGCCGCGAGGACCGGGCCGAGGAAGTTCGTGAAAAGGAACGTGCCAATTTCTGTGACTACTTCAAGCCGCGCCCGAACGCATTTCGGGCGAAGGATACCGCCCGGACGGAAGCGGCCAAGGGCCGGATCGACGCCCTGTTTGCCGGCGGCGAGGTAAATGACGCACCTAACGTGCCGTCCGAACTCGAGGCGCTGTTTGGCAATAGGCGCGAGAAGCCCAAGGAATGAAACGGCCAAAATCCGGCAAGCGCAAACCCGCGCGCGAACCGCGCAAGCCGCCGGTGCAAGACAATCCGGCGCAGGCGCAGCAACGGCGTCGTCAGCTCGCCACCCATTACGCCGCCCGCTACCGTTCGCGCTGACCGCGCGTCTCAGTGGTAGTCCTTGTTCGGACGTGACGAGTTGTCGATTGAACCGGCAATTCCGGTCGGCTCGTTGCGGTGCATGCGATGCTGGTCGACCGTGAGATAGCTCGCCGTGAGGCGCGTCATGAGCGCACGCAGCAGGGTATGGTGCAGCGTGGTTCCCGAGCGGTAGCCGGTGAAGTGGCCGATCAGCGGCGGGCCCGCCAGCGAGAGGTGTCCCAGCACGCCGATCAGGCGCACGCGTAGCGCGAACGGCAGTCGCATCAGCTCATGCAGTGGCACAGCCGAAGCCTCCAGCCGTAGTCCACCTGCGGTTGCTTGCGCCGCGGGTTCGGTGAGGTCGCTCACGAGCGACGCATCCAGCAGCGCCGCGGTGGGGTCTGCCTCGGCGCGCGGCACGATCAGCTGCACGCGAAAGTCCCGGGCAGGGATGAGGGTCGCGATGCCGGCGCTGTCGCGCACCTCGATCGGTTGTTGCACCCGCAACGCCTTGCGTGGTAGCGCTTGCGGCTGAGCGCCGGCATGTATCAGCAATTCCAGGTAGGATTCAAAGTCACTCGGTCGCGAGGGCACCTCCGGCCCTTCGACCTCGATCAGGGCGTTGTCAATGCCGCGGACACGCAATGCCGCAAGCAGCGTCGTGGCGCCGCGCAAAACGACCCCGTCGCGGTTGGCAAGCGTGAGCGCCGGTCGCGTTTCAGCCACGGCGTCCCAGCGTGCAGCGATGACACGTCGATTGACGTCCAGGTCAGTGCGCAGGAACCATATTCCGCTGTCCGCTTCCGCGGGATGAAGATGCAGCGTAATCGCGCCCGCGCCCTTGCGGGTCGGACCTTTCCAGGAAGTGCCCTGCGCCAGGGTGTGCTGGCGTACGGACTGGCCTGTGCCGGTGAGTGTGTCGTCGATCATAGAAGTATCGGTCACCTTCATTACGTTGATGTTGAGTCGCTCCCCGTGTTCATTGCTGAGTCGCCGCGGCAGAGTCGCCGGCCTCGCGGTCGCTCACTTTCGCTTTTGCGTGCGTAACCGCGCGATCGGGTGCAGTTGCAGGTTCCCTGGCGACGAGCAGCTCGTCCTCGCCGAGTGTCACGATGCGCCATGCCTCGCGCTCGCGGTACAACTCGCGCAGCAGCTCGTGGGTAAGGGCATGGCCGCACTTGTAGGTACGCAGGTGGCCGATGACCGGCAGACCGAGGAGGGCGAGATCACCGATGGCGTCGAGAACCTTGTGGCGGACGAACTCATTGCGAAAACGCAGGCCTTCTTCGTTCACGATCCGGTTGCCATCGACCAGGATCGCGTTGCGCAGCGAGCCGCCCATGGCGAGGCCCTGGTCGCGCAGGCGCGCGATGTCGTGGGCAAAGCCGAAGGTGCGGGCCGGCGCGATCTCGCGCGTGAAGGTCTCGGGCTCGATCGGGATCGACAGGCGCTGGTTGCCAATCGCCGGCGTCGGGAAGCTGATTTCGACCGTCACCCATGGCGTCGGGTGCGGCAACAACATGGCGAACTTTTCGCCATTGGCGACCACGATAGGGCGTGTGATGAGAATGGCGCGCCGGGGCGCGGGCTGACGAACGACGCCGATGCGCCGGATGAGCGAGACGAACGGGTCCGCGCTGCCGTCCATGATCGGCACCTCGGCGCCGTCGACCTCGATCGTGGCGTTGTCGATCTCGCAGCCGCGCAAGGCAGCGAGCAGGTGCTCCACGGTGCGGACCACCACGCCGTGCGCGTTCGCAATGCCGGTGCACAGCTGGGTATCAAAGACGTTGCGCCAGTGTGCCGGAATAATGCGGTCGGCGCCGGGCACGTCGGTGCGCACGAAGCGGATGCCGCTGTCCGCATCGGCCGGCAAGAGTCGCATCACAACCTTCTGACCGCTGTGCAGTCCGCGGCCGACGTAGGTAAACGGGGCGGCCAGGGTTTGCTGGTGTCGCGGGATACCTGGTTCTGTCGTTTTCATCGCGCTTTCCTCCTGATCGTTGATGCCGACTCGCACGGGGACTCGTTGTGGCCTGATGCGACTGTCTCGGTGCTAGAATGGCTGTCGGCAGGAAACGACGCCTGTCGCGTTGCGCCAGAGCGTTGTCCGGCATCGTTGTCCGAACGCGCCAGTGTGTTGTCCGCGGATGCCAGCGAGGATGAAGACCAAGACCACGCAACCGACCACCATCGCGTCCTGGGCCATCGTGATCTGGCGCGCGCTGGAAGCACGCGGCGTGAATCCGCGACCGATCTTCGAGCGTTCCGGGGTCGACCCCGCGCATTTTCACGATGAGGGCGCGCGCTATCCGATATCAGACATGCGGCGGCTTTGGCATGCGGCGGTCGAAACGACTGGCGACCCGTGCTTCGGGCTTGAGGCGGGCCAATACCTGCACCCGACAACCTTCCATGCACTTGGCTACGCGTGGTTCGCCAGCCACACCTTGTACGAGGCGTTTGAGCGCTTCGTGCGCTTTACGCGCATGATTTCGACCGGTCTTAGCATGCGGCTCGTGCGGGCGGGCGACGAGGCGGAAGTCGTTTGGGGCGTCACGGACCCGTCAATCGATGTTGCACCGGCCGCCGGCGATGCCGCGGCGGCGGCGCTGCTCGTGATGTGCCGGGCGAGCTGCGGCGAAACGTTCCGTCCCAAGCGCATGCGCCTTACGCGCCCGAATCCGCCGTGTCTTGATCGCTTTGAAGCGCTCGTGCGCGCGCCGGTCGAATTCGGTTCGCCGGACAATCTGATGGTGCTGGATCGCGCCGAACTCGAGCGCCAACTGCCAACCGGAAACTTTGAATTGGCGCGCGCGAGCGAGGAGGTGGTCGTCCGCTACCTCGCGCACCTCGATCGCCACGAGGTGGCGATGCAGGTAAAGGCGCGGCTAGTGGAGATGCTGCCATCGGGCCGTGTGACCGCCAAGGCGATGGCCGATGCGCTGCACCTGAGCGTGCGCAGCCTGCAACGCAAGCTTGGCGAGCAGCAGACGAGTTTTGCCCAGCTGCTGGAAGACACCCGGCGCGAACTGGCCCGTCAATATGTCGGTACCTCGCGCCTGTCGGTCGGCGAAATAACCTACCTGCTGGGTTTCGCGGATCCGGCGAATTTTACCCGCGCCTTTCGCCGCTGGACCGGGCAGTCACCGAGCGAATTCCGGACCAATCATCGCGAAACGGCGCAGGCCGGCACGCCGGCCCTCGAGTGAATTCGGTACAATCGTATTGAATATCTGGTATCGGCCCGCGAGAAGTGAGAATGCCTGAATGAAATTGCCTGAGTGGTCCAAGGGTGTGACGCTGGCGGTGTGCGCCGCCACCGTGGTTGCCTGCGCAGCCAATCCGGTGACTGGCCGCCGTCAACTGATGCTTGTGTCGGAGAGCAGCGCAATCTCTTCATCAGCCCAGGCGTACACGCAGATGATGGCCCCGCTGGAGCAGGAAGGGCGTATCAATCGCGACAAGGCGTTGCGGGACCGCATCAACCTGATGACTGGCAAGCTGGTGGCGCAGGCGATTCGCTATCGCCCCGAGACCAAGGACTGGAAATGGGAGGTCAAGATCATCGACGATCCCAAGACGGTAAATGCGTTCTGCATGGCTGGCGGCAAGATGGCGGTTTACACGGGCCTGATCGAGCAGATCAAGCCGACCGACGATGAACTGGCGCAGGTCATGGGCCACGAGATCGCGCACGCGCTGTCCTCGCACACCGTAGAGAAGATGTCGATTGCGCTGGCAACGAATATCGCCGTTACCGCCATTGCCGTGACATCTGATCGTCCGGGAGTTGCGCTGACCGGCGCGGCGCTCGCGGCGGCGCTCGCGATTCAGCTGCCGAACAGCCGTACCGCCGAGACCGAGGCCGATCGCATCGGCATCGAGCTCGCCGCGCGCGCGGGTTACAACCCCTATGCGGCGGTGACGCTATGGGAAAAGATGGGCAAGGCAAGCGGTGCTGGCGAGTCCAAGTTCGACTGGTTGAGCACCCATCCGGCACCGGCGCGCCGCCAGGAAACGCTGGCCGAGCTCGCGCCCAAGATGATGCCGTACTACGAGTCGCGCGAGAAACGACCTGTGTTCCCGCTAAAGAGTAACTGAGCGCGAAGACGGATTCTTTGTCAAACAAGGAGACCCCAGCATGTCGCACACGTACGAGGAACTGAAGCACAAGACCGTGGCCGAGTTGCGTGAGATTTCCAAGGAGATCGAGCACGAGGCAGTCAAGGGCGCCACCCAGATGAACAAGGACCACCTGCTGCTGGCACTGTGCACGGCGCTCGGCATTGATCCGCATGTGCATCACCACGCGGTCGGGATCGACAAGACGGCGATCAAGACCAAGATCCACGCGCTCAAGAAGAAGCGTGACGAGATTCTGGCCACCAAGGAACGCGCCGGGTTGGCGCCCGTGCTGCGCGAGATCCACAACCTCAAGAAGCGCATCCGGCGCGCAATGGTCTGACGACCGGCCGCGGCGCGGGCGCTTCCGCGAAGGCGTCAGCATTCAGCATAATCCGGGTTCGCGCCTGCGCCCGGTTTAGGCAATCCAGCGTTCGCGCGACAGGCCCCGGCAATGTGGGGCTTGTTGTCTGGCAACCACCGCTAACCGGTCATTCGGCGAAGTCGAGTTTGTCCTGAATGGCTTCCACCGCCTTCCTGGCACAGGCCTCGTCTTTCTCGCCGCCCGGAGCACCGGCGACACCCACCGCCCCGACCAGCGCACCGGCTGCGCGGATCGGCACGGCGCCATCCAGTACCAGGATGCCGGTCACATGGTTCATCTCCTGGCGGATGTCGGCGCGGTTTTTGCGGAATTCGCTGGTCGCGACGCTTGAAAGGATCACGGCATTCGCCTTCTTCCGGGATATCTCGATGGTGAAAGACGGGGCATACATGTCGCGCAGGATGGCCTGCGGGGCGGCGCCACGATCAACGACCGTGGCCGCCACCTGGTAGCCTTGCGCTCGACACGCATCGACCGCGCCCTGCGCGATATCGCGCGCCAGTTCCATCGACATCTGCTTGACGGTGATGATGTCATTGTCCGCAAAGGCCGGTGCGGCCGCGATGACAATGGCGGTAGCGGTGAGAAACGTTGAGATGCGATGCATGGGGCCTCCTTCGGTGTCACATTGTTTCTGGGAAAACGTCGGGTCTCCACCGGTGGTCTATCGTATGCAATTCACGCGCGGGATCAAAACCAATCGGCAGATCGGCAATCTTCCAGTCTCGCACGCATCGTCGACGGCACCCGGTCATGGATGGTCGTGAACGGCTCCATGGCGCTTTCCCGCATTGAAGAAATATGCGGAGCCATTTAGTCTGGACGGATGGTCCGGTCCGCCCCGGGCCGCGTTGCCCTCACGATGGCCAATGATCCGTATGTCTTCGACGCGACCGCGGAGAATTTTCCCCGCCTGGTGCTCGAGAATTCCGAAAAGGGCCCGGTCCTGGTGAACTACTGGTCGCCGCGCGCCGGCCCGTGCATGATGCTAATGCCGCGGCTCGTTCGATTGGCGAGCGAATTCGGCGGGCGTTTCCTGCTGGTGATGCTGAATACCGACGAGCTCGGCCAGCTCGCGCGCTCGCATGGCGTGACCAGCATCCCGACCGTCAAGGTCTACCGCCAGGGCACGGTGGTGGACACGCTGCATGGCGCTGAGTCCGAAGACAGCGTGCGCCGGTTCATCCGCAAGCAACTGCCGGATACATCGGAAACGCTTTTGCAGGGCGCACTGGCCGCGCATTCGCGCGGCGACACCGCCGGCGCGGTGCGTCTTGCCGCAGAAGCGGCACTGGCAGATCCGCAGGACGCGCGTGCGCCTCTACAGGTGGCGAAATTGCTGGTGCTGCAGGGCCGTTACGCGCAGGCCGACGATCTGTTGCAGGCCCTGCCGCCCGAGGCGCGCGCGATGCCGGAGCTTCGCCAACTTGCCGCGCATGTCGCGTTCCTGCGTGCCGCGCGCGATGCGCCGTCCGAGGATGCGCTGCGCGATGCGATCGCCGCAGATGCCGGGGACCTGGAAGCACGTTATCAGCTCAGTGCAGTGCGGCTAGTGGCGAATGACTACGATGGAGCGATGGAGCAACTGCTTGAAATCGCGCGACGCGAGCGCGGCTTTCGCCAGGATGCCGGCCGAAGCGGGTTGCTTGCCATCTTCGAGCTGCTGGGCGATGAGGACGAGCGCGTCGCGCGCTATCGCGCGCTGCTTCAGCAAGACGATGCACTGAGAAGACCGCCATGATCCGGCGCATCCTGCCCACTGTCGACAAGTTTGTGCGGATCGTGCTTGATGGCTGGGGAAAGCCGCGCGTCGAGGAGGCGGGGGGTGTCTGTTCCCTGTCTTTCGGTGGTGGGGTGGTGCAGAGTTCGATGCGTCTTTCCGAACCTTTCGGATTGGACCTCGGCTACACGCGCGCCATGATGGGTTTCCTGCTGTTCTGCGCCGAGCCCCGGACCATCCTGATCGTCGGACTCGGCGGCGGCTCGCTCTCAAAGTACTGCTATCGCCACTTGCCCGAAGCACGCATCACTTCACTCGAAATCGAACCGGATGTGATCGCGTTGCGCGAGCAGTTTCGGGTACCGCCCGACAATGAGCATTTTCGTGTCGTCCAGGCGGACGCCTCGACGTATCTCGCCGCGGGCGATGTGCAGGGATACACGAGTGCAGGCGCGCGCGGGACAAGCGGTTGCGCCGCGGGCGATCTCGAGGCCGATGTCATTCTACTCGATGGCTACGATGCGCAAGGCCTGCCCGATCGCCTGTGCACGGAATCTTTCTATGCCGATTGCTGGCGGGCGTTGAGCGAGCAGGGCGTGCTGGTCGTCAATCTCTGGGGAAACGACCAGCACCGCGGCGCATATCTGAGGCGTCTTCGCCGGGTGTTCGGCGGGCGGGTGTGGTGGGCCAAATCATGCGACAGCGGGAACCTGATCGCGTTTGCGTTGAAGAGCGAACGCTACTTTCCGCAATGGTCGCGGCTGCTGTCGTTGGCGCGTTCGCTCGACGCGCGACTCGGTCTTGGCCTTGCCGCAATCGTTACAGACATGCGCGAGCGCCGGGACCCGGATGCATGATGCGCATGGACTAGCCTTTTTTCATCAGGCCGATCAGCCAGAGCAGCAGCACCGCGCCGATGGTGGCCATGGCGATCGCGCCGAGAAACCCGCCGACATGGATGCCGAGCAGGCCGAACAAGAAGCCACCGATGATCGCGCCGATGATGCCGATTACGACATTGCCGGCGAATCCGAAGCCCCTGCCCTTCATCAGCAGTCCCGCGATCCATCCGGCAATGGCGCCGATTACCAGGAACACCAGCAGGGCCTGTAGATTCATGGTCTGTTCTCTCTCGATCCGGTTGGGCGGCGCGCTACGTCGGTGAATCGGTGGGATCGGCCTCTGCGCCGCTGCGGAGCCAGTGGACTGCCTGCGCCACGGTCTCGAAGCGCCGCACATTGACGCCGCGGTTGACCGCAACCGTTTCCGCGAATGCCACGTTCTCGAGCAGGTGCTCCGGATTTGCATCGACAAACGCGATTTCCCGGAGCGATGACGGAACCTTCCGGGCAGCTTCGACCACGACCGAGTAGACATCGGTCGTACTGAAACTCGGACCATCGAGATTCTCCTCGATCAGGAGGCAGGCACAGCCATGCCGTGCACAGACCTGGGCCAGCTCGTCGAGATAGCGGCGTACGGTTTCGACGGTGTTGTCGCCGGTGACCACGGCGTGCAGATGGTTCGAGGTTTGTTTGACTACGAGGGAGTAGCTCATTTTGGCATATTCCTTATGAGTACGCCGGTTCGTCAGGCAGGTGCGGGACGTTGGTTAGCCCGCATATTCAACTGCCGGGCGCAGGAAAAGGAAAGCAAGCCGGCCAGGACGGTAGCGGGAGGGGCGCTGGACTCAGGCAACTGTTTGGATATACAGTATTCGGCATGGAACCCCTCACCAAGCGCCAGGCCGAGATTCTGGCCCTGATCCGCAAGTTTTTGGCCGAGGCCGGCCGCCCGCCGACCCGTGCCGAGATTTGCGAGGCCTTTGGCTTCAGTTCACCGAATGCGGCCGAGGAGCACCTGCGCACGCTGGCGCGCAAGGGCGCGATCGAGATGATTCCCGGCCTCTCGCGTGGCATCCGCGTGTTGAAGACCCCGCGCGGCATGGATGCGGCCGAGCCGGGGCTCCCCGTGGTGGGGCGGGTGGCGGCAGGCAGCCCGATTCTCGCCGAGGAAAACGTCGAGGAGCGCTACCAGGTCGATGCGCGCCTGTTCAGTCCGGGCGCCGATTACCTGCTGCGCGTGCGTGGCCACAGCATGCGCGATGCCGGCATCCTGAACGGCGACCTGCTCGCCGTGCACCGCACCAGCGAGGCGACTAGCGGCCAGATCGTGGTCGCACGCCTCGACAGCGACGTCACGGTCAAGCGTTTCCAACGCCGCGGCCATACGGTGCGGCTGCTGCCCGAGAATCCCGACTTCGAGCCGATCGAGGTCGATCTGCGCCGCGAGCCGTTTGCCATTGAAGGCATCGGCGTTGGCGTCATCCGCACCAGGCCACGATGAATCTGCCGGATATTTTGCAACGCGCCGACATCTGGCGCGGCGATGCCGCTCCCCCTGTGCAGGCGCTGCCCTCGGGTTTTCCCGGGCTCGACGCGCTGTTGCCGGGCGGGGGGTTGCCGCGCGGTGCGCTCACCGAGATCGTGATCCCGCGCGAAGGTATCGGCGAGCTTTCCCTGCTCATGCCCGCGCTGGCACGCGCCACGGAGGACGAACGCTGGCTGGTGTTCGTCGCGCCGCCGCACGTTCCGTACGCGCCGGCGCTGGCGCGTGCCGGTGTCAATCTCGCGCGCGTGCTCATCGTGCATCCGCGCAACGCGCAGGAAGGGCTCTGGGCGGTAGAGCAGGCGCTGCGTGCCGGGACGGCGAGCGTGGTGCTCGCCTGGCTGGCACACGCCGACTCCAAGGCCCTGCGGCGCTTGCAACTTGCCGCCGAGGCGGGTGAATCGCTTGGGATTCTGTTTCGTTCCATTCGCAGTATCGAGGAAGCATCCCCGGCGGCGCTGCGCTTGAAGCTCGAACCGGCGAGCCTTGAAACCGCAAACAGGCCATCCATGGCCTGCGGCCCTCACCTCGGTCCGATCGGTGAAGGCGCGCGTGTCGCGGTGCATATTCTCAAGCGCCGGGGCGGCTGGCCGACCGGCCCGGTGATAGTGGAGGTGGATCATGTTGTGGCTCGCCCTCTATCTCCCCGCGCTTTCGCTCGAAATCTTCGCCCGCGCCGACCCCGCGCCTGAGCCGCTTGTCGTCTCTGTTGACGAGCGTGTTCAACAAGTCCTGATCGCCAACCGCGCGGCGCAGACGCTCGGCGTGCGGCCCGGCATGGGGCTCGGTGCGGCGCACGCGCTGGTGCCCGATCTGCGCGTGCACCCGCGCGATGCCGTTGCCGAGCATGCGATGCTCGAGCGTCTCGCTGCCTGGGCCGGACAGTTCACCTCGCAGGTAAGCATTGTCTCGCCGCACATGTTGCTGCTCGAGGTAGAAGGCAGCCTCACGCTGTTCGGTGGCCTCGCGCCGTTGCGCGAACAGGTCCGCGCGCAGATTGCTGCGCTCGGTTTCGAGGCGATCATGGGCATTGCGCCCACACCGCTCGCCGCAACCTGGTTCGCGCATGCCGGGCGCGAGGTGGAGATTACCGATCAGGCAACCTTGTCTGGCGCGCTGGCGGCGCTGCCGCTCGCCTGCATGGGGCTGGCAGAAAAGCAGCGCGATACCCTGCACGGCATGGGCGTGCGTACGGTTGGCGATTGCCTGCGTCTGCCGCGCACGGGACTCGCGCGGCGACTGGGCGCGGAGCTGGTCATGGCATTCGATCAGGCGCTCGGGCGCATGCCCGATCCACGCCCGTATTACAGTGCGCCAGCCCGCTACCGCGGCAACCTTGCCTTGCCCGGTTCAGTCGAGAATACCGAAGGACTTCTGTTCGCATTGCATCGGCTGTTGCAGGAGTTGGGTGGTTTTCTTCTCGCGCGCGGTGCCGGTGTCCCGGCGTTGACGCTAATCCTGCACCACGTAAAGCGCGCCACGACCGAAGTGACGCTTGGGCTGGTGGCACCGAGCCGCGATGTCGAGCATCTGTTTGCGCTGTGGCGCGAACGCCTTGAGCGCGTCGTGCTGACCGCGCCGGTCGAGGAGATCACGCTGCGTGCCGATGCGCTCGTGCCACTTGGCAGTCGCGCCGGCGATTTCTTCGCGCCCAAACATGCCGATCCGCAAGCACGCGCCGCGCTGATCGAGCGGCTCAAGGCCCGTCTGGGCGAGGACGCGGTGCGCGGGCTCGCGCTGGTGGCGGAGCACCGGCCGGAGCGGGCATGGCGTTACGTCGCCGTGGGCGAGGGAGAGGGCACCGCTCCGTCTACCATACGTCCGCTGTGGTTATTGGCTGCACCGCTGCCGCTGGAAGAACGTAACGGCACGCCGTGGCTGGAAGGTGCGCTCGCGCTCGCGCCAGATCGGGAGCGTATTGAATCCGGCTGGTGGGACGATGGCGACGTGCGCCGCGACTATTTCGTCGCGCATAGCGCTGCCGGTGCGCGGTTATGGGTATACCGGGAGCTCACCGACCCCCGGCGCTGGTTTCTGCACGGCGTGTTTGGTTAACGTGCACAACCCCTGTCATTCTGACGCGCAACAAGCACCGGCCGTCATGAAGAACTTGGAACTTCCACAACAAACCATTAGGCTACGCTTCGGCTGCGCCCCTGCAACTGGCGAATTCGCCCGGCGCGGCCCCAACAAGCTTTTCCCGCAATCCCCGCAGCAAGTTCTGGAGCCAGGAAAGATGACAAAGGTTTACACAAGCATTGCCGCTATTTGTGCTGTTCTGCTGCTATCCCCCGCGATGGCTGCCGAGAAGAAGGCCGACGCCAAGCCGGCCGCAGTGGCCACGGCTGTCGCCAAGGTTACGGCGACCGTAACGGCCATCGACTACAAGGCGCGCACGGTCAAGCTGAAGGACGAAAAAGGCAACGAAACGGAGCTGGTGGTCGGCCCCGAGGCCACGCGCTTCAATGAGGTAAAGAAAGGCGACGTGGTAACGTTCGAGTATTACGAATCAGTCGCCGTCGAGGTAACGCCGAAGGGCGCCGCCGCCCCGGCTGCTGGTCAGGCTGAGTACATGGAAAAGAACAAGCCGACCCAGGGACCGGGCGGAACCATAATGCGGACCGCAACCATGACGGCCACGGTCGAGGCCATTGATTACAAAAAGCGCACGGTGAAGCTAAAAGGTCCGCAGGGTGATTCCCGCACGTTTACCGTTGGCCCCGAAGCCAAACGCTTCAACGAAGTGAAGAAGGGTGATCAGGTGACCATCAGCTACACTCAGGCCACGGCGATCAACGTGACCAAACCCGAGAAGAAGAAGTAGGAACTGCCTCTGTACCATCGCCCTGGCCAGCCAGCGGTCAGGGCGATTCTTCTTTTGGCGGGCAACATGGCCCGCCGGATCCGTCGCCTACCCACCGCCCAACCAGCTAAGCGCTGCCGTGCGGTCGCCATCGGCGAAATGCCGCACTTCGGCATCCACGAAGTGACTGGCGACTCTGGGCAGTACCGCAAGAAACCCATCGTCCGTGACGGCCGCAATGCGCGCGATCTTGCGGTGATGATCCTTCACGAAGCGGATATGGCTCACCAGTGCGCCAAAGCTGGCCCATCCGGGAAAGCGTGATGCCGCAATCATGAGCCCTCTAAGACTTCCGTGCTGCTCGATGTAGGGGTCAACGATCTTTGCTAACGCCTCGAAATCGGCAGTTTGCAACGGGCCGACCGGCTCAAGGACCAGCACCCCGTACTCCGGTAGAAGTTCGTGCCTTAGCATCGCAATCTCCTTGCAGCCCGGTCGCGATGTAGAACGCCATATGAGCCATGCGGACGTTGTCCGGCGATGGTGTGGCGGCGCCCGCGGTCCAGTACGTCAGCGTTTGGGCGGCAGGCTCGAGACAAACCCGACCGCGCGCTTCACCCACGCAAGAAGATCCTTGTCGGACTCGAAACCCTTCTCGTCCACAAACAGGAAGCCGGTGAGCGGTTGGCCGGTGAAATCCATTTTCCGCGCATGCGGCAGCTCGAGGCATTCCTCATACTGCTGTGGTCCGACCCGAACCATCAGCTCGTTTCCGATTACGCCAATGCACATGTGCCCGTTCAGCATGAAGGCCAGCCCGCCGAACATGCCCTTTTCGGACACGTTCGGGTATTCGTCGAGCGCTTCACGCACGCGCTGCGCGACCCCTTCGTCGTAGGCCATTGCGGCGGCTCCTCCCGACCGTGCATACGCATGGCAGGCCGGAGGTCGAGGTCCCGGCCGCCTGTGCGGTGCGGTTTTTGTTTCGGGTGACGGGTAATCCTAGCGCCTGACGCGCGGTGGAATTTGATCCACGTCAATTTGTGCGGGTAGCCGGGCACCGCGAGCCGGGATCCAGTGGCGCTCCAGGGTGCGGAAGCACGCCGGATTTGCGGCGGGTGCGGGCACATACGGGGCCGCCCGTGCCTGCCGGCGCACCGTAAATAAATGTCCCGGTGGCGGCGCAGCCTCTCGAATCTCCGGGCTCGAACCCCTCAGTCGCCGCGTGGCCGCCGCAAGGGAAACCAGCGCGGGAGCATTGAGACAAGGACTCCATCCTTGAGGGCCAAGTGATGATACAGACCGGCGAGCGCGTGGAAACCTGCGACCCACAAGATCGTATCGCCAAGCCAGGTGTGAACGCTCGCCACGGTCTTGCCTGCGTTGTGTGAGGCACCAACGAGAGGTTGAATCTCCAGTCCAAAAAGCAGCGTCAGTGGATGCCCTTCGAGCCATGCGCCGGCAATGGCGGTTATCGGTACTGCGAAGAGAAGCAGGTACAACATTCCATGCACGCCAGATGCTCCGACACGCATCCAGCGCGAAAGCGGCGCAGGGGTCGGGCGCTTGTCGACGAGTTGCCAAAGTACTCGCAACGCGACAAGGGCGAACACGCACAATCCAAGTGATTCGTGGAGTTGGCGATCGAAATCGCGGGCAGATGAGTACACGCGTTCTTCCGATCCTCCCGGGCCGTAAATGAACGCGATCAGAACCAAGAGAGCTGTCGCCCAGTGGAAGGTTTGCGCGATCGCTCCGTAGCGCGTGCGCGAGGAATCCGCCAATTCAATTCCGTTCATATGGAACACACGCTACCTGATTGCTGGCATGAGTAAGGGGTTCTGGGCACTCAAACTATTTTGCCTGCAGAGTGCAGCGCCAGTATATCGGCGATAGCGCGGTTCAGCGGTGTCGGCACGCCTTTTCGCTTCCCCAGTTCCACCACACCGCCGGAAAGCCAACGCACCTCCAGCGGATTGCCTCGCTCGAGATCGTGATGCATTGATGACGTCATGTCAGGGTCCACATCGTCCGCCAGTTGCAGGCGCACCTCGGCGTAGTCTTCAGCCAGGTCCACCCCGTGCGCGCGCCCGACTGCAACCACCTCCCGCATTACGTCGAGCAAGAAGGCGCGGGTCTGTGGGTTCTCGCGGATTGGACCGATGGGCTTGCGAATCGTCGTCGTGGTCCCCGACAGGCCCACTAGGAAGACATACTTCTGCCAAATCTCGCGCAGGATGTTCTCCGACAGTTCTGCGTTGATGCCGCCCGCGAGGCAGGCCGCCAGAAGCGCCTGCCCCCGAGGCGACCGGGAGCCATCGAACTCGCCGAACAGCAGCCGCTGCATCGGGCCTGTCTGGCGTATGACGCCCGGCCTGTCGATGCTCGCCGCGACGTAGCCCACACCGCCCATGATCTGCGATTCGTCATAGGCGGCGCGCAGATACTGGTCTTTCAGTACACCGTTCTGAAACGAGATTATCGTCGTGCGAGGACCGACCATCGGGCGGATCTGTTGCAGCGCCGTCTCGGTATCCCACAGCTTGACGCACAGCATCACGAGATCCACGACACCCACCTCACGGGGATCGTGAGTCGCGTTGACGCGGGGAATGTGAATGCTTGTCGGCCCTTCGATGCGCAGGCCTTGGCTACGCATGGCCTCGAGGTGCTTGCCGCGGGCAATGAAGTGCACATCGGCACCCCCGTCGCAAAGGCGGGCGCCGAAGTAGCCGCCCAGTCCACCTGAACCCATCACTGCAATGCGCAAGGCTTGGCTCTCCATCTAATGCCCATATTCAGCATACATTTACCGTGTAAGGCCGGCGGCCGGATTGACCCGTGTTGTGCGCTCTAACGCAGAACCAACCGGCGCGCTGTTTCTTTGCGCGTCCGTGCTTAGCGGTGGGTTAGGGCGACCGGGGGTGTATAGCCGAGAACGGCGACCAGGACTTCCCGTAGCCCGGAACTGCTGTCGAGGTCACGTCGTGGGCACGCGGGGAATTGTACCCATTCTGGCCAATGCAAACGAGAAAGGGCCGCCCAAATGGGCAGCCCTTTCTCATGCGCGCACGCCCGAAACGCTGGTTGCCGCGTACGAAGCGTGTCGGAGCTTTAAGCGGCCTTTTTCCGCAAGCGCGGAGTGCGGGGAGGCGTCGGTGAACTTGGATTTTCCGGGACGGACGTCGCCAATCCTGGTGATGTTCCGGCGATGTCCGGTACCAGAACCGGTCGCGATACCGGTTCCGAACGATGAGTCGCACTTTCCGTTTGCCGTGCGTATTCTGCAAGCGTTGCTCTCACCCTTAGCCGCTTCCAGGCGACGGTGAAAACAACAAGTGTCGAAGCGATCACAACCAGATGTGTCGTTGTCGGCGGTTGCTGTCCGATAAGCTCGATCGCCTGAAACAGAAATGCGATTCCGAAACCCAACAGCGAAACTACGCCGATAGCGGCGAATTCGTGAGTCACCGTGTATGTGGTCCACTCAGCGGGATTGGGTTTGCGGCTGGCAAGCAGCATGACCGAATATCCAAGTACCGCCAGTACAACAAACACGGTGCCGACAACGGCGTGCATACTGTTCTCCTGAGAAAACCCTTTCGGGCAACTGCAACATTATTCGCATGCGACCGTTGGAAAGTCATCATCGCGTTCGTCGCCCGATGCCTTCGATGAAGTCTCAAATATTGCTGTTAAATCCCAATCGTTTTGGATAGATAAATATTGTTTCTCGAATTGTTCAGAATCTTTTGATGATCCCGGAACGTCGTCTTCTCGGAAAAATGCCTTGTAACCTCTTCCTGGGCATCCGTGACATTCCTTAATGTTCTCTTAAGGCCCGCCGTACGTATGGTTTCAATGTCTCACCCGAACGTTTTTGGGCAACTGTTCGCGGGCGCGGCCAGCGCGGAGGGAACAAGAAAAGCGGCTAGAGAAGACATATTTCTAACATGTGAGTAAGAAATACGATCTGGCTCCGCATTTCTTTTCGCACGCTATTGGCGCGGCTCCAACCGATATAGGCGCTCCGCATTACCGTGCGCGACGGCATGGGCGACGGATGGTGGCACCTCCGCCAGTGCATGGCGCCACTGCTTGACCTGTTCAAGGTAGAACGCATCCCAGTGCTGGTACCAGACGTTGTCGAGTGCGAACACAAACCGGTCCGGATGGGTCAGCATGAGTTCCTTCCACGCTGGGCTTAGATGGTCACCCTCGAACATCCGCGTCCACGGTTCACGCGACTCGCGCGTGATCACCGATGTCGTATGTGCAGTGAGCAGATGAAAATTCGCGTGCGCCTTGATCAGTCTGGCTGCCTCCGGTGGTTGCAACTGCCCCATGTGGTTGAGCAGGAATGGAAGCGTGGGATGCTCCCTCAGCAATGCCTCAAAACCGCCCATGAACCGATCACGTTCTGGTGGCGACAGCGACGCGAACTCGATGTGCACGACAAACGGCCAGCCGCGTTCCGCTGCTGCAGCGAGGGCAAACGTGACGCGGTCATCGTCTGGATAGACCCGAACCTCTGGGGCCTTATCGCCCTTGCGGGCGTGATACAGCAGCATCTCCGCCATGGCCCGGAAGCGCCCGCTATTAACCTGTGCCTGGACAAACTTCCGCCATTTGGCCGGATTCTTGTCAAACGCGCCGCTCTTGGTGCGCACCGAGGGTACGATTCGCTGCGGATGCTGGGCGGCAAGGTCTGCGACTTCGCCCGGCTTGCGGCCCGATCGAGCGGCAAGAACTGTCCGATACACTCCGGCAGCATCCATGCGCCGAATGATCAGGCCGAGATCGCTGACGTCTTCATCCACCTGGCTGTGTGCGTCGACAAAATACAGCTCCAGTGCCACCCCGGGCTGCGTGGCGGCGATGTCGGCGCCACGCGCAAGGGGAGAATTGAGAGAAAGCATCAAAACGGCAAGCACGAGCGCCGCTCTCACGTGCCCTAAAGAGCCAGCCCTGATCATCGAGGCCCTCCAACGTTTGAAGTTACCGGCCGCCGGAACGCGCAACGCCGAGGATACCTGTAAACGCATCTTTCAGGCGCTCCGGTCAACCGAAAGGTTAGCGCACATCTTCTGCCATCAAAGGTCGAACAACCCGGGACAACTCGTTACCAAGCGCCAAGTGCTGTTCAGCGTCAAGGTGTACTCCATCGAGTTTGCTGGTGGTAATGACGCTGCCCGCATCGAAAAAATGGCAACCGACTTCTTTGCAGACATTTCGATAGGCGGCGGCCAGGCCAACGCACTTTCTTTCCCCACCTTCGAACTTCGGCGCAATCGGCCCTTTTGGCGTCTGGATAGCCGGGGGAGCCACCACCAGTATTCGGGGCACCGGCATACCGGGTTCGATGGGCGCTGTACGGATGGCCGAGACAAGGGCGAGAACGCCTTGAGAGGAATGCCATGCGTTGTGCTCGTGCATGGATTGAAAGTCGTTGGTGCCGAGCATCAGGACGACCAGTGCAAGCGGCGAGTGTATTTCGATTCGTTGAGCCAAACCGACCAGGCCATTTCGGCCGGGCTTGAATGGATCATCCCAGACCGTGCGGCGACCATTGAGGCAATCCTCGATGACGCGGACCTTCTTGCCGGAGGAACAGAGAGCGATTTCCATCACACCCGGCCAACGTTG
>Ga0209427_10000596_pt1 | contig 39111 bp, 38 predicted proteins | sample DeeMarSWOR136_30_FD_187465 | JGI IMG/M metagenome (GOLD analysis project Ga0209427, IMG submission 187465) | Marine sediment microbial communities from White Oak River estuary, North Carolina - WOR-1-36_30 (SPAdes) (version 2) | ecosystem: Environmental > Aquatic > Marine > Intertidal zone >...
AAATGTCCTCGGCGGTATGGAGACCTGGAAGAAAGCAGGCTATGATATAATTAAATAAGACTCGATGTGCGTGCACGGCTATCCAAATAGACTGAGGAGCTTCTCAGTGTGCTCGTCCGGCAGACGGGGCAGCCCCTTCTCTCTGGCTGGACCCGAGTAAAGTCTGACCAAGTTCTCGGGGTGATTGCAGAGACCTATTATGTCCTCTGATCTGATCTCCGGGTCCTCCTCCATGAGCGCTATCAACTTTTCGCCGATGAAGTGAACCTTGGGAAGGATGGACTCCTTGTCTAGGAGGATGCCCGCGACACGCTTCTTGTACTCGTTAAGGGGCGCTTCTCCTTCCAAGCAGTCCATGATCAGTCTCCAAGTCTCCTCAAGCATCTCGATGAGATTCCTCTCGTAGAACAATATCTTCTCGTTCGCCCTGGGGCTCTTGTGCTCCCCCGCCCTGACCATCATCGGCGTGCAGTAGTGGTTGGCCATGCCCTCCGAGACTAGGTGGCAGATGAGCTGGATCGCCACCTCCTCGGGGGCCTCCGGGCTCTTGGCCATCCGCTCCACCTCCGGCCTCCTAGAGAGGCAGTTCGCGAAGCCCACGTGGTGGAACTCGTGGGCTAGGTAGTCCATGCTGATCTTCTCGAGGCCCGAGATTATGCTGATGCCGACGTCTCCGTCCCGGACCATGCCCGGGTTGAAGGCGTCCACCGTCAGGTACACGGTGCTCTCGATGGCCGTGTCCGGGGGCAGGTGCCTCAGGGCCTTCTCCTCTGCGACCTCGAATGGGATCCTCTCGGCTGCCTCCAGCCCTCGCCGGAGTCTCTCGACTGCCTCTAGGCTGTGGCAGGAGCGGAAGCCCTTCTCGAACCTCCTCTTGATGGGCTCGCTCTGGGTCGGGCTCGCTTCGCCCAGGTTGGTTATGATGGTGATCATGTCGTCTACTGACAGGTTGAACAGGGCTTCGTAGGCGTTGAGGGTGAAGCTCATCGATTTTGTCGATAGGAGCCGCCGCGCCTCCTCCCTCGTGATGGGTCTGCCCTCCTTGATCGAGGTCTCCACGAGATCGAGGAACATCCTGGCGCCGTCGTCCTCTATGGTGATCATGGCCCTCAGTCACCCGGGGACTTGTAGCTAGTTTAAAATTTACTCACGACTTGTACTCACGATTCATGTCTCCATCGCATAAAGTAGCCCTTGAGCCTCGAGGGTTCAAATCCCTAATATAGTACCCTAATAAATGCGCCCTCATACATTTCGGAATTTAAAGGGTTATTTGAGTCGAAGTTCGAATATATGTCGGCTTGTGAGGGGCGGAAAGTACTCAAGAAAAGGAATAACTAATAATTCGTCACTTAGGTATTTTTTTATTAATATAAATGAGATTTTACTCCGTTATGAGATTACGAAAAAGAGTTGGTGATCTCAATCCAAGAAGACTTGACATACAATATGGTCCATCTGGGTCACGCTTTTCAGGTTCTGTAAACCTTTTTTCTGAAATCTCTGCAAGGATGAATACAGGGGCATATACTGTTCAAGATCTCGTAGTCGAGGAAGTTCACCACGCACCAAAAAAACCTTACTTCAAATCGGATCGTCATATTGCTCGTTCAGGATACATGGTAGCTGGTAGCCTCGGTTGTAGGTTGATATGTCCAGATGGGAGAGAAGCCTCCTTATATATTGTAGATTTTCACCACACTAGAGATTTCCATCATAACCTCTGGTTATGGGGTTGGGATTTTGATGGTTCGCCAATTCATGATAGAAATGTACCCCATCACGATAGCATTCCACTGAATGAAGTGGTTCATGTCAGAGTCACAATGGGTTCGGATTATTTTGAGGACACATATAAATCTCCTGTAAAAAATTCATAAAAAAATCCCTAATCAATATGCGAGATTTGTTTAATTCCTAAGCCTCGATGAATCAGTAATGATTCGGGATATCTTTGAGTGCTCTGTAAAGCATATCTGTTTTGGCTCGTATTATGTAGAGAGTTGAGTGCGGGCTGGCGGATTCATTCATAGGATGAATTAGATTAAATTCCATAAAGGATTATTACCGAATATCTCTCTGAATACTTTGCGAAGCTTCTGTTCTTCGCGTTTATAATCCTCGCAGATCTTGAATCCCACATTTATTTTATGGATGAATTCTTGATTGAATAAATATTCATGAATTCTTTTTGTTGTCTTCCCCCCTACACCGCCAATATAATTACCAAATAGTCTACGCCTGAAATTATCAGTTCTACCAATATAGAGAACCTCTGAAAATCCTTTTGGATATTCAATGGCTTCGTTGTGTGTGAAAACATATACACCAGCTTTATTCTCAGGAAGCTTGGATGGAGATATTTCCATTAAGGGAGTCCAATTCTTAAACCCATCAAGAATTACAACTTTCATGGTAGGATATTTTTTAATTTATTATTTTATTTTAGCGGATATACTATTATATAATACGGGATTTGATTGCCGGAATGTATTTGGGTATGGGCTATGAATAGATCATGAATTCAGAAGAAGCTAAAGTCATGGATCCCCCGGGTCATGGAACGTTTCTGTCTGGAGACAGGCCTCGAATCAAGGGATATAAGTTACTTCAAAAATAAGGATTAGATACATACTCAATCTCTGGATTTTCAAAACTTGAATATTTTGAAATCAATTCATTTTCTTCTCGCAACGATGAGGCCCGCAGCCAGTAACGCCACAGCGGCCCCAACGACGGGAACCATGACCTGGGGGGTGAACAGCGATGGAGGCTGAACCTCCTGAACCTCCTTCACCTCGAACGCCACCTGATTCAGGTTCTCGATGTCTTGGAAGGCCCAGACCACCCTCTGCGACTTCTGGACGAGGGGCTCTGAGACCGTGTCGGGCACCGCTATCTCGACGTATCGATCACCCTCCGAGCCCCCTATCAGTGTCAGCGTTAATCCTGACTGGGAGGATTCCTCGGAGGCCTCTCCCAGGAACGTGAGAAGCGCCTCGGGGCTGGGGGGGCTCAGCCTCAGCCTGTGCATGGAGAAGCCGAAGGAGTGGGCCTCCCCCGAGAGGGAGTAGTGGGTCGTCAGGTTCGCTTCGGTGACGCCGAGCTCCAGGGGCAGGAGGAACTCGTTGATCATCTCTGTGGCCTGAGAGTCCGGCTCCGACTCCAGGGCCTCCTGCAGGCCGAGGTCCTTGAGAGCGTTCACCTGCTCGTCCAGGTCGCCCTCCAGGACGCCGTCGAAGGCGATGAGGAAGGCCAGGTCGTCCTTGTCGAAGGATATCTGCAGATCCGCGGACCTGAAGCTGGTGACCACCGCCTCGCTGTAGTCTATGTCGGCCCCTATCTCGGGTAGATCCCCGTACGGTATCGGTATCTCCTCGTAGGAGCTCAGCAGCCCCTCGACGAAGTCGCCGGTTATCCTAGCCGCCAGAGTGATCGTGGCCGACGCCGATCCAACGTCGCTGTCCAGGATGGCCAGCTCCTCAACTGATATGCGCCCTTCGGTCGACTCTTCTACCTGCGCGACTATCTCCGCCCTCAGCTCCGGGAAGGCCTCGATGAACATCTCGATCTGCTCCTTCGGCAGCAGCGAGTACCAGACCCTAGCGGTCAGCTTCGCGCTCAGGGAGCTGTCCTCCCCCTCTGAGGTGAACTCGATGCTCCCCTCGACCCCGGCGTAGCCGGGCAGGTTGAAGTCGATGCTCGACTCCCAGCTCTCCCCCTCCGTGTGTATCGCTACGTCCAGGTCCATCGCTGCCAGGAGGAGGGCGTAGGAGGGCGCCATCTCCAGAACCACGTCCGCCTCCACCTCGGTGATATTCTCCTCCAACGGGGTGCTGACGAGCACAATACTAGCGGCCTGTACCGGCGGCTTCTGCTCCCATGAATCAATGGCGGACTCCAAGGATCCGGTGACCGCCATCTCGAAATCCATGTCTGGATAGACGGTGATCGTGATATCTCCCTCGTACTGGTCCTCCCCCGGCGTAGTGCCCGGGGCATGAGCAACGGCAAATGAACAAGTCCCTAACGCTAGCAGGATGACTAGCAGCACAAGATTGCGACGCGTACAATCCATGGGTCTCGGTTCGCAGTAGCCTTCAGCTTTTATTAAATAGTTATGTATCACTGAGTGATTTCCTTCGCACATACCGGAAACAAGAGGTAGAAAACCCCTCCATGCAATCATGAGTAGCAATTCCACAGCTACAAAGGCGTACAGCAAATATGCGCTCACAGGGCTGTATTCACGACGGTTTTGGGGTATTCGTTGGCCTCGTCAGCCGCGGCCCCCTTCCTCCCGACGTAAAGCCCGTACCCGAAGTACTCCTCGATGCTGTCGGGCGTGATCCCGTCCTTCCGCACCTTCTTCACGAACCTCCTGTAACCCGGGTTCCTCGCATACATGGAGAGCGTTCTGAAGACGATCCGCAGCATCCCCCCGTATCCGTATCTGCGGACCAGCCCCTTCGCCTCCCTCCCCGGGTCGACCTCTCGCACTGTCGCGACCATCTCCGTCAGCCCCGCGCCCTCCAGCAGCCCCCTCCACTCCTCCGCGGTGAGGGGCTTCACATGGGCGCCCACGTCCTGGGAGACCCAGGCGACAAGCTCGGGCGGGGGAGGCACCTTGAGCCAGGTCGACTCGTTGAGGCCGACGTAGCCCCCGGGCCGCGTGACCCGGGCGTACTCCCTGACGGCCCCCTGCTTGTCCTCGGGGAAGGCGGTCACCGACTCGGTGATGACGGCGTCGAAGGAGTCGTCCCCGAAGGGGAGGTCCTGGGCGTCTGCCACCCTGAACTCGGTTCTGTCGGCCACCCCCTCCCTCTCCGCCCTTTCCCTGGACCTCTCGACCATCCTCTCGTTGATGTCGACGCCGACCACACTGCAGCCGTACCTCTTCACGAGGAAGCAGGGCGTCTGGCCCGCGCCACAGCCTACGTCCAGTACGCGGCTCCCCTCTCCTATGTGGCAGAGCTCGACGAGCTCCTCCGTGGCCTCGAGGCCCCCCAGGTGCTTCGTGAGGCCGGCCTCGGCGGCGTAGTCGAAGAAGTGCTGCTCGCCCTCCGTTCGGTTGCTTTTCTGGGCCATCTTGATCACCATATTCGAGTTTGACTCGAATTCGATTACCCCTGTGGCCGATATAAGGATATCGATTTCGACTCGAACTCGAAAAATCTATATCTCAGGGGGCCCACAGACCTAAGCGATGAGGGAGTCCAAGGCGAGGAAGAGGATACTGGAGACCGCCGACGGGATGTTCAGCAGCGTGGGCTACGCAGGCCTCAACGTCAACGAGATCGCCCACGAGGCGGGCGTCAGCATAGGGACGCTCTACTACCACTTCCCCGAGGGAAAGCTCTCCATACTCATGGAGGTGCGCAGGCAGAGGGCGGAGCAGTACGAGGAGAGCTTCCGGGAGAGGTTCGACCCGGAGCGCCTCCGGGAGGCGGAGACCTTCGACGAGGGCCTCGAGCTGTTTCTGAGGGGCCTGATCGAGATCCACAGGGAGCACAGGCTCGTACTGGCCGCCATGGAGAGCGAGGTCCTCTCGAACCTGACCTCCTACGACCAGGTCGCAGAGTCCGTCTCAGTGGGGGATCTGATGGAGTCCGACGCCAGGGCGGTCACCGGGGTGCTCCAGGTCCTGCTGGAGAGGCATCCCGGGGAGGGCCTCAGCCTCGACGGCAGGGGGGCCCGGCTCAGCAAGGCGATGGACGTACTGATCCACAGGTTCGTCTACGTGGAGCAGATCTTCGGCTCAGAGGAGGAGTTCATCGACATGATGATCAGGATAATACGCGCCCTCTTGGCCTGACGAGATTATGGTTAAATTCATCCCGTTCCTCGCCATGCCTGAAGACATTTCCCCGTACGCCAGAGGCATCCCTGATCTGAGCGCGACGATTCAAATTGTGGGGCGTGACAGTTTATAGTGAAGCGTATGACGAGAGTCGCAATCGTGAGGGGATCGAAACCCCAGGACGTCGCCGTCGAGGCCCTGGAGCTGGCCGGAGCCATCGACTCCATACCAGGGGACAGGCCGGTGCTGATAAAGCCCAACTACATAAACGACAGGCATCCCTCGACGGGGATCACCACGGACGCGAGGGTGATAGAGGGCGTCATCGCCTACCTGAGGCAGCACGGCGTCGCGGACATCGTCGTCGGCGAGGGCTGCGGCCACTCCGACACCTTCAGGGCCTTCAAGGTCGCGGGTGTAGACGCCCTTGAGGAGAGGTGGGGCGTCAGGCTCGTCGACCTCAACAGGGACGAGTTCGTCGAGATACGCCCCACGGGCTCCCTGGCCCTGAGGAGGGTGAGGATCGCCAGGACCGCCTTGGAGAGCACGATCATCAGCGCCCCCAAGCTCAAGCTCCACGGCGGGGCTGGGGTGACCTTGGGCCTGAAGAACATGATGGGCGTCATGACCCCGAAGGGCTCGATGCACGACGGCCACCTGAGCCAGAACATCGCCGACCTCGCCTCCATCGTCAAGCCCAGGGTGACCGTGGTGGACGGTATCATCGCCGGCGAGGGGCACGAGACGAGCGGCAACCCGGTCAGGATGGACCTGGTGATAGCCGGGACCGACCCCGTCGCCGTCGATGCCGTGGGGGCCGCCGTCATGGGCGTCCAGCCGGAGAAGGTGAGGCACCTGCGCCACGCCGAGGAGCTGGGTCTGGGGACCCTCGACCTGAACAGGATAGAGGTCGTCGGAGAGCCCATCGAGGGGGTCATGAGGAAGTTCAGGAGATCCCCCATTCGGTAAACCTTGGAATAGGGGTTTGATTCATATCTGGTCGAAGGGAGCGCCTTAGTAGGCTAGTCGTCTTCCTCGACGTCCTTTGGGCCCCTGGCCCTCTCGCCGTATCCGCTTATCTTGTTTACCTCCTGAACTATCTCGCGCCGGATGCCGACTATCTCCCCTCCGAGCGCTATCTGGCGCTGGATCTCCTGGGCCCTTATTGCCCTCGCCTCCTCGATCAGCTTCCCTGCGAGCTCCCTGTGCAGCTCGAATATCCTCTCCTCGCTCAAGCTCATTCACCACCGGTCACAAACGGGATCTCAAAGAACCTGGGTCCCTTCAGAGACGAATTGGGGCGCCCATTTTAAACAGTATCATTTAAGGAACGAGTCCATTTGGGCCGATTCACGTGCACTCAATTATCATTATGATGAAACTGAGCATAAACGATGCGGCAATCGCTGGGAGCGTGTAATAAATGCGCCACAGGGTTAATTTCCCCCATAAAAACTCAACGCTTTTACATCGATTCACGACTGTACTCCATAAAACTGGGCGCCGATGGAACGCCGGCGCCAAGACTCAGCCCCCGCCAGCGACAGAGCACCGGCTCATCTCCTTCCGGCGCCTCCCTTTGTTTTTATCTAGTTCCTACGAATTGTGTATGGTGAGTTCATGGTAGAGGTACTGGAGGGGATCCGCTCCATCGACTTCTCCGAGGAGCAGGACCACGGCATGGAGCTCTGGCTCCTCGACTGCCCCGAGGGGACTGTCCTCGTCGACACCGGCATGGGGGACGCCGCCCTCGAGAAGATAGAGGCGGAGCTGGCCTCCATGGGCAAGAGATGGCGGGACGTGAGGCTGGTGCTCATCACCCACAGGCACGGGGACCACATCAGGAACTTGGCGAGGGTGGCGGAGCTCACGGGCGCCCCCGTCAAGGCCCAGGCCGAGGAGGCCCCCGCCATCCGGGAGCAGACCGGCGTCGAGGTGGAGGGACTTGATCACGGCGCCAGACTCCCCCACTGCGGCGGCATAGAGGTGGTCCACGTCCCCGGCCACTCCGCGGGCAACTGCTGCTACCACCTGCTCCGCAGGGGAGTGATGATCGCGGGGGACACAGTCTTCGGAGACGAGGAGGGCAACCTGATCCCGCCCCCCGAGAGGTACTGTCTCGACGTGAGGCAGGCCACAGAGGAGATCAAGAGGCTCCTGGACTACGAGTTCGATGCCATCCTCTACACCCACGGCAGGGACGTGACCCGGAACGCGAGGGACCGGGTGAGGGAGCTCGTGGAACGGACAAGGTAGCCCCCGCGCGGCCTACCGGAGCCCAGAGACCCCCGCCCCAGGCGACTAGGGCGAAACGCTTGCCCCAGCCGGGGCGTTATGGACATCGGACCCCGTTCAACTCCTCTTCCCAATTTTAACGAAGGTTGTAATCTCCTTCAGTCGAGCGGAGGATAGTTTACACCTATTCTGGGACACGCCATCCGCCTTCAGCCTGAGGGCCCCGCGGGGCGCCTGCGTAGGGGCTTGAACCCCCCTGGAGCCCCTCTTCCGCCGCAGTTTCACCCGACTCTCCCACCTCGAAGCGGCTACGCACGGATTATATTCCGAGGCACCACTGCACCTCTCAGAATCGAGGGGGATTCAGACTTGAGGTTTCTGACGATCGGGATGGGCCACTGCGGGGGCAAGATCGCCTCCACCTTCAAGGGGGCTGCCATGGAGGAGGAGCACCTGATAGTCGACGTCTGCGGGATAAACACCGACAGAGTCGACCTGGAGTCCCACAGGGAGATACCCGACTCCAACAAACTGCTCATAGGCTCGGGGAGGGGCGCCGCCAAGGACTGGAGGGAGGGCTACAGGGCGGGCACGGAGGCCCGCAACCACATCCGAAACATGGTGAGGAAGCTCCTCCAGCCCGACACAGACGTAGTCATGCTCGCCCTCGGCGAGGGGGGAGGCAGCGGCTCCGGCCTCGCCCCCATCGCCGCCGAGGTGGTGGGCGAGCTGGGCAGGGAGTGCATCGCCCTCGCCACCCTCCCCTTCGGCAAGGAGTCTGTCAAGGCGAAGGTGAACGCCGCCCAGGGCCTCGACATGCTCTACAGGCAGGAGTCGGTGAAGGCACTCATACTAATCGACAACGACAAGATCGTCGCCCACTACCCGGACAGCGTCCTCACCGACGCCTACAGGGAGGTGAACAACACCGCCGTCAGGACCTTCATCAGCCTCCTGGAGCTCGCCAACACCCCGAGCCAGGCCGACAGGATAGACGAGTCGGAGCTCCGCTCCATCTTCGGCTATCCCGGCTTCGCCACCCTCGCCAACCACAGGAGCTTCGCCAACCTGGTCTCGGGCCTCGACTCCCTCCTCCTCCACTCCTGGGAGGGCAGCCTCTTCGCCGACGCCGACATGAGCACGGCGGCGGGCGCCCTCCTCGGCATCCACGGCCCCAGCGGCCTCTTCACCACGACCCAGGTGGACGGAGCCCGGAGGGCCCTCAAGGAGATGCTCCTCGGCAGGGACGCGACGCTCGGCATCTTCCCCAAGGAGCACTGCCGCTGGATCTCCTACGTCGGGATAATGACGGGCCTCGACGTCCCCGGGAAGGTCAGGGAGCTCATGGGCGCCGCCAGGGAGGAGTACGAGAGGCACGAGGAGATACTCGAGGCGAGGAGGGCCCAGAAGTCGATGGGCCTCGGCTTCCAGCTCACGGAGCCCAGGAGGACGGCGCCCGTCCAGCGCTCCCGACCTGTCACGGCGATGGGGGTGAGGCGGACGGCTTACCCGGCTGCCGTGAACGGCGACATCTCCTCCACGCTCAGGCAGGTGATGGAGTTCATACAGGTGGAGCCCCTCGGCCGGATGACCGACGTCGAGCTCATAGACAGGATACTGATGAACGTCGACGCCACCGAGGAGGAGGTGGCCGCCTGCATCCTCAGGCTCAAGGAGATGGGCCACATCATCGAGCCCAGGACCGGCGTCCTCCAGGTCCTCTAGCCCCACTGACCTATCCCACCCTTAATATTATGTTGAATTGAGTATAACGGATCCATGTGACGCAAACAAGGCCCGTAAGGCTCGTTGTCTTCTGCGCAGTGGGGTTCCTCGCGAAGGTCGCCTCGGAGGCCGTCCACGAGGCCCTGGGCCACGGCCTCCCGGTAGTCCTCTTCGGAGGCGAGGTCAAGGAGATCCACATCTCCCTGCTCTGGCCCTACGAGCTCTCCCACATCCGCTGGGCCGGGGCCTTCGAGGCATGGCAGATGCCCTGGATCCAAGGCGGGGGGATGCTCGCCTGCGTGTCCGCGTTCGCACTGCTCCAGGTCCTGGCCCGCACGCGCGTCCACGGGTGGCTCACGTCGTACTCCCTCTTCTGGCTCTCCTTCTGGACCCTTCTGAACCCCGCCGGATACCTCGTCGTGGGCGGCATCAGGCCCTTCGGGGATGTCCAAGCTCTGATCGGGCTCGGCGTCTTCACCCCGGGCTCGGTCCTCGTCCTGGGCGTCGCGCATTTCCTCGCGGGGTTCCTGCTCGTCTCCACCCACATGAGGAGGATCGTGTTGGCCGAGGTGCCGGTCGGTGAGAGGGCGGCCTGGCTCTACGTCAGCGCCTTCTGGCTCCTGCTGCCCCCGCTTGCGGCCCTCGCCCTGCTCGGCATGGGGATGCCCCTGGGCTACGCGCTGCTGGGCCTCGCCCCCTCCGCCCTTGCCCTGATCTTATCCTTCCTCAAAAGCCCTAGGTGAAGAAACCCAAATGTACCACGGAATCTCATGCCGCCCTTTCTAGCGGACGAAGGCATGCTCTCACTTCACGTAGAGCCTGTTGAACAGCTCCACGGAGATCCTGACCACCGCGGGGATCAGGACGACGCTGACGAGCCTGGAGATGAAGCCGACGTCCACGGGCCACTCGGGGGCCTCCCTCAGCCGCCTCTCCCTGATCTGGAGGCTGAAGAGGCGGCCCATGGCGGCGATCGCATCGGAGGCATCACCTCGCGAGGCCTCCTCCAGCTGGAGCCGGAGGGTCTCGTACTCCCCCTCGATCTCGCGGAGCTCCCTCAGCTTCAGGCCAACGAGGGCCCTGTGGATGTTGTAGAAGGGGAGGAGTACGCACGCGATGCCCAGGGCGATGAAGAGTAGGAACGGGGAGAGCAGCATCTCAGCCATGGAGACTGCGGAGCCCCCGACCACGCTCGTGGCGATGCCTATCGAGATCGCTAGGAAGTAGAAGAGGGCGAACCAGAGGGTCAGCATGCTGAGGCCCCTGAACCTTTCTATCAGACCGGGGGATAGCTCCACCCTCAGGGGCTGCCTCGAGATGATGAAGACTGTCAGCCAGATGGAGACGCCCATCCAGATCCCCGTGCCCGTAAGGAGGTAGGCGAAGGAGACGAAGGCCAGGTTCCAGAGGGAGTGGGCCGTTGGCCCCTCGGCCAACAACCGCTGGGCCTCAGCCGGAGCATCGGTCAGGAGTAGCGTGTAGAAGAGGCCTATGACGAGGCAGGGGACGAAGCTGAAGCTGAGCCCCTCGATCCTGTCGGAGAGCCTGCGGAACGAGCCCTCGTCCAGGTCCACCAGCTCGCTGAAGGACGAGATGGCCTCCGGGAGGGATTGCTGGATCATGTGGGTGCCGAAGAGGACGATGAGGCCGTTGCCGAACAGGGTGGAGAGGAGCTGATAGTTGGAGAGGTACTCGCCCGCCAGGCCTTCGACCCCGTAGACCAGAAGTCCCGAGAGCCAGACGAGGAGCAGCAGCGCGAAACGGGCGACCACCTGGTGAGAGATCCTGTCCCGGTCAACAGGTAGACGGTCGAACAAGAGCTCGGTCCAGAATCTCCCCCTAGGCAAAACCGGAACCTCTACAAGGCTAGTATGTAGCCTCAGCACATAATTCTTCTCAGCCGATTTGATGCAGCCCGGGGGATGTGAGGGCTGAAGGGTCGATGCACCTTTTTAAATCGCCGTGATTTGCGATAAAAATGTAAATGGTTGTTGTCGCTTTCACCCTGACAGGCGTAATCATAACGCTGGGCTTCGTCGGCAACTACCTCTTCAAGAGGACGGGGATCCCGGACAACCTCATACTGATACTCTTCGGATTCCTGCTGGGCCCCGTCTTCAAGGCCATAGACCCCAGCTCCCTCGCGATCATAGTACCCTACCTCTCCGCCCTGTCCCTGCTCATCATCCTCTTCGACGGGGGGATGAGCCTCAAGCTCTACAAGGTGCGCGCGCGCCTTTATACCTGACGTCCTGGGCCTTGTGGGACGCCCGGCTAGCAGGTCGACAGTAACTCCTCCCGGGTGATCGAGTACTTCACGAGGTCGAGCTTCCAGATGTGGATGACCCCTTCGAAGGACATCCCGAGCTTCTCCATCACCCGGCGGGAGGCGGCGTTCCCCGGGAAGGCGAGGGCCACAATCTTCTCCAGCCCGGCCTCCCCGAAGCCGTAGCGGAGGCTCGCCAGGCCCCCCTCGGTGGCGTAACCCCTGTTCCAGTAATCCCTGTCCAGGAGGTAGGCGACCTCCGTCTCGTCCAGCTCCTTGAGGTAGCCGAGGCCGCACCAACCGATCATCGCGCCGTCGGCGTCGTCGACTACGGCCCACCTGCCGTAGCCGCGCTCCCCCCACTCGGCGATGATGCCCCTCAGCTCCCTCTCCGCCTTGTCCCGGGGCCAGGGCTCGTCCCCGGGCATGTATCTCATGACATCTGGATCGCCGAGTAGCTCTGCCACCCGGTCCAGGTCATCCAGGGTGAACCTCCTGAGTGTAAGACGGTCCGTCTTTATGATCGGGGGCTCCGTATAATTCCCTCCATTGCCTCAATAACCCGGTTAGAACTGCGGTCATAGAAAACAGTTGGGGGAGTCAAACCCGAAGAATAACCTCGGACGCTGTTTGGAGGAGAACGGCATCGCCATTGAGGGTGACTTCGAGCAGCTCATCAGCAACAAAAGGTAACAATCAATTGGACAGCCGATCCCAGCTCATTTTTTAGCGACCGATCGAATTTTACGTGGATGTCCGGCGAGTACGTCTTCGAGTGCCTCCGCTGCGGTAGGTGCTGCACCGATCTCCTGGCGGAGGACAAGGGAGTCCTCAGGGGCCTCACCCTGCTGCCCGAGGAGACGGCATCCTTCCCCGACTCGATGGTCAAACCCGCCGTCGGCATCGGCAGGCGACCCCACGAGAGGGGCTTCACTGTCATCGCCTACCAGCTCACGGAGGAGACCTGCCCCCACCTGAAGGGGAACCTTTGCGGCATCTACGAGGAGAGGCCATCCAGCTGCAGGCAGTTCCCCTTCTCCCTCCGCAGGGGGCCCGACGGGGAGGAGCAGGTGGGCCTTGACCTCAACTGCCCCGCACTACAGGGGATACTGGGGGTAAACTGGCCGAGTCTGCGTTTCGAGGAGAGAGCCCACGCCGAGAGGCTCATGGGGATCCAGGTGGAGGCCTCAAGGCGGCCCGGAAGAGCCTGGCACCTCGACCTGGGGACCGGAAAGTGGGTGAGATACAGGGACATGCCGAGAGAATAGTCGGGGACCCGGGTCCATGGCCTCTCATGGAGTGTAACTGTAAATAATCGGACCTCTGCTTCTAGAAAAATCGTTTTAGGCACCCTGACCAGATCTCCCCCCGGTGTGAGACTTGGGTGAGAGTGAGAGGAAAAGGGAGGAGATAGGCGAGCTGAACAGGATCTTCGAGGAGCTGCTCCTCGACGCGAGGGAGCTCGTGAGCGACATGCTCTCCGGCATCCACCTGACCTTCGTGATGGGGGCGGTGAGCATCGTCCTCGGCATCCAGACCACCTGGTACAACAGGCACTACATAGCCGCGGGCGACTGGGTCCCCCTCGTCCTGGCGGGGGTGATAGTCGCCTCGGGCGCCCTGATCATCCTCCGCGGGCTGGCCTTGAGGAGCAAGTACTCGAGGCTCTACGAGTTCCAGAGAAGCCGCGGCGGATCCTAGGGGAGAACGCGGTGTCCTCCTCCAGAAGGGAGCCCAGCCTCATCGCACTGCAGCTTCTGGACTGCATCGACGAGGGGAGAGGGGCATCCCGGTGGGACCTGATAAAGGTCCTGGGGAACACGTCCCAGTTCCAGCACTGGGTGGAGGACTTCATGATGCGCGAGGGCTTCGACGAGGAGAGGGAGGAGTCGGGGCGCAGGCACTACGTGAAGACGGAGTCGGGGGAGCTCTTCCACAGGCTCCTCAGGAACGGGAACATGATCAAGTCCCTCCTCCGCGTCAGCGGAAAGAGGCTGAGACGTTACATGCCGACTTCGGGGCATTCATTCCATCCCCGTGCCTCCCCGCTCCCGTCGAGGCGCTAATGATAAAGAGGAGTAGACCATTTGCTCTTTCGAGACGAGATGAGGAAGATAGCATTCCTGATGGCGAGCGCCTCCACGGGCAGGCTCTCCGGGGAGCTGGCCCGGAGGGAGAAGGTGCTGAGGTCGATAGCGAGCCCCGACACCCATATAGACATCTTCGGCTTGGAGGAGGACCCTGAGAGGAGCCAACTGGGCACGATACAGTCCGCCTACGAGGCCTCCCTCTCGACCGTCGAGGATCTGGAGGCCGCCGTTGCGGCCGAGAAGGCGGGGTACCAGGCGGTGATCATCCCCTGCGGGGGGGACCCTGGCATCGCCCCCCTGAGGGAGGTGCTCAGCGTACCAGTGATACCACCGGGCTCGGCGGCGAAGCACCTCTGCTCCATGCTTGGGCCCAGGTTCTCTGTGCTCACGACGGGGAAGGGCGCCCCGACCAGGACGGAGGTCCACGAGAGGGACGGGCTTATGAAGCTGATCTCCATCCACCCCGTCGGCCTGACGGTTCCCGAGGTGAGGGCTAAGCCCGAGGATGCGTTCAACGCCCTCGTCAGGGAGGGGAGGAGGGCTGTCGATGATTACGGGGCCTGCTCGGTCACCTTCGGCTGCATGAGCATGGGCTTCCTCATGATCGACGAGAGGCTCACGGAGGAGATAGGGGTTCCCACAGTCAACCCGGTGAAGGCGGCCGTGAAGACCGCGGAGATGCTCATCGACCTCGGCTTGACCCACAGCAAGCTTGCCTACCCAGTCCCCCCAAGCTTCAAAGGCTGATGCTGAGAGAGATGACGGATAGATTCGACTCCGGCATTCTGGACACCAGGTCCTACAACCTCGGGATGATCTACGCCTTCGCCGAGTGCGTCGGCTCTGGCGTCAAGCGCCTCGCCCTCAGCCCCGCCATGACGGAGGCCCAGCTGGAGGAGATAGAGGGCGACCTTCGCCTCATAGCCGAGGAGTACGGCCTCGTGCTCCACGTCGACAGGGACTTCCTGGAGACACGGCTCTTCAACCCGGAGTACACCAGAGGGAGGGTGGTGGTCCACATCGCGGCGGAGCAGGGGAACATAGACGAGTACCTGGGGCTGAAGGAGTACAAGGCTAGGCACGAGGACGCCGGGACCCTGACCGACGCGGTCGAGGTGGAGGTCGCCTGGAGGATGGGGCGGCTCCTGAGCTACAGCGATGAGGCCATCGAGGGTCTCCTGAGGAATCCCCGGTTCTGAGTGGCCAGGCTTCTTTCGATTCTTCTTTCTGATCGCTCTCACTGGATGAGGAGGCTCTCCATGTTCTCCAGCCTATCCTTGAGCCAGTTCTGGAGGCTCTCGATCTCCTCTTCCTTCCTCCTCCAGGCTCCGATGTCTATGTGGGAGGCGATCGACCTGGCGACAAGCAGCTTGAGGGTGTTCGGGTCGAGGGCGTCCAGCTCCACGGCCTGGTCCCCGTATGAGGCCATGAAGCCGTCCGACCTGGCGTCGCTGCGCTTCACTGGCATCGGGGGTAGGCTGTAGTCGACTATCTGCTCCCTGGTGAGGGCGATCCTCCGCACCATGAAGTCCCCGGCGTCGTACTTCGCCAGCCTCTCGGTGAGGTCCCTCTCAATGTCGACGCCGCTGGGGTCAAAGTCCCCGAAGTAGAGGACGTAGGTGGGCTTCCCCTTGAGCCTCGTCCTCATGTAGGAGGCCATCCTCTGGACGTAGGTGAAGCTGGGGTAGCCCCTCGTCGGGAAGGTGCGGACCGAGTACTGGTTGGCCACCTCGCTCACCACCCGGCTGAGGGCGTCCTTCTCCAGGCTGACGAGGACGTAGTTGGGCTGGACGTCCCACATCGGCATCCTGAACTCCTTGTAGCTCTCCTTGAGGCCGGTGATGCGCCTCCTGAGGAAGTCCTGAGCAGAGGTGTAACCGGTGTCCCCCCTGCCGAGGATTCGGCGGCTCCTGTCCTCTAGGCAGTTGACGGGGACGTCCCTCTCCTCCCGAGCCCGGACCATGATGCGGCTGAGCCTCTTGTAGCTGTTGATCGTGTTGGGGAAGAGGTGCTTGGAGACGAGGCGGTAGTATAGCTGGCGGAGGGTGAGGGCTGAGTCGTACTGCTTGAAGACCTCCAGCGCCTCCGCCACGACCTCCTCGTAGCTCGGCAGCCCTCTCCCCATACTACAATAACTTAGATGGGTCAACGTATAATTTCATCGCCTCTTAAAACGGGTTTATTTACGTTTCTGAGCCCGTCGACACGAGGAAACAATGCGAGGGCATGAGAAAAAGGTGAAGTTCGTGGTTCTCCCCCTTCTATTGACCCCAACTGGAGAATGCTTCATTGAGGCTATCCGCTAAAGGTGGAACCAGCATATTCGGGGCAACCTCGCTTCTCTTCCCGGAATTGATGAAAAACGTGTTAGAGTCGAGGATTCCCTGCCGCTTATGTACTCCGCCATCTTAGCCTATGCTGACCGGAGAGGCGATCAAGAGATCGGCTTGACGCCTTAAGTTCCTCACAGAGAGACGTAGGTGATGTAGTAGAAGTAGATCAGGTAGAGCCCCACTAGGACCAGGACCACGCCACTCAGCCTCCGGAGGCCGGGGGTCAGGCTCGCCATCCTGCCGATCGCGTACTCCTTCGCCTCCGCGACCAGGACGCTCGTGACGACCAGGGGGACGCCCATCCCCACGGCGTAGGCGACGAAGGTGAGAAGCCCGTTCAGCACCCCTCCCCCTGCTGCGTAGAGTAGGACCGAGAGGAAGAGGGGGGCGGAGCAGCCCACCCCTGCGAGGCCGTAGACGACCCCGAAGAGGTAGAAGCCGGCGAGCCCCCTCCTCGTCGAGGGCTTCACGGGGACGGAGATGTAGGGCAGCCGCAGCTCTAGGAGGGTGGCGAGCCCCAGCGCGATGAGGAGGGCGGCCGCAACCAGGTCTAGGAGGGGTATCAGGGAGGGCACGAGGGAGCCGAGGGCCGAGGCGAGCAGCCCCACCGCGGAGAAGACCGTGACCAGCCCCAGGGTGCAGGAGAGGCCCCCGTAGAGCGCCCTCGCCCTGGAGATGCTGGAGCCCAGGTAGTAGGAGACGTAGCCCGGGAGGAGGGCGTAGCCGCAGGGGGAGAAGATGGTGAAGATGCCTGTGGTGAGGGCGAAGGCGATCCCCGGGATGTCGACGCTCATCTTCCAGACCCTACCTGTCCAGCAGCTCCGAGACCTCTGCCGCCAGAATGTCGCTGCCCGTGGGCCCGAGATGGGTGTGGGCTATCTTTCCCTCCTGATCGACTATCACTATGGTGGGTATCACCCTCACCTTGAAGCTCCGGCTCACGGGCGGCTGCTCCAGGTCTAGGGCGTGGGGCCAGACGGCACCCCACTCGTCCCTCCACTCCCTCAGCTTGTCCTCGGTCTCCCTCGCCGGGTCGACGTCTATGGAGAGCATGACGAGCTCCTCGCCGAACTCCCCCCTGAGCTCCAGGAGGTCGGGCATGGCGAGCATGCAGGGGCCGCACCAGGTGGCCATGAAGTCTATGAGTACGACTCTACCACTGAAGTCGCTCAGCCTGAAGGCGGCGCCGTCCACGTCGACCAGGGAGAAGTCCCTCGCCGAGTTCCCCGGCCGCATCAGGAGAACCGCCGCAGCGACGACCACGATCACGGCCCCCACTAGGATGATATTGCGTGAGGGCTTGAATCCCCCCGCGCCGTCGGTGTCCTCTGACGACAACTTGCGAACACTCACGAGCCCTCGATGGATCCACGGTCTACCTCACGTCCACCGAGGCTTGTTTACGCCTTTCCTACCGGCGGTAAAAAAGAATGCGCTCGCGCGTGCGGCTGTTTGGGACGGGATGGACCGGCTCTCCCAATTCTGGATCTTCGTGACCCTCATCGGTGGGATAATCGCCGCACTACTCGGGATTCCACTTCCCAGTTAGTCTTTCGTAAGCGAGATGTAATAAATCAAGGGATAGTCCCAGGGCTCCAATCGTTGAAAGAATCATAATAATTGTTAGTGTACGTGCTTGCTTTGTGGTGATGAAAGGGCCAATAATGTCTTCATTTGGTCCCTGTCTGGGTCGTATCTCATTATAAATAGTATAGAATAGGAGCAAACCTGTTACTAATACAACAAGGGAAAGGATCTGGATTTTTTTCATTTTGTATTTTGTTAAACTAATTTTCATATAATACTATGTTTTAGAACAGCTTAACGTGCGAGGTCGGGTCTTGTAGCCGGTTAGGCGGAGGATGTTGCCCCTGAAGATGGCGTCGACCCCCTCCTCCGTGATGAGTCCCTCCTCCTGCAGCGCCCTGACGGCGGTGTACTGGGCCTCCAGGACGTTGTACCTGAAGCCCCTTGGGAAGAAGGTGGAGTCGGTTCCGAAGATCACCCTCTCGGGGCCCCCGGCCTTGATCGCCCTCTCGAAGATCTTCCGCGTGTCGAGGTCGTAGGGGAGGTACCTCATCCAGGAGTTGGAGCCGCTGCTGTCCATGAGGACGTTATCGGTCTGGTACTGGAGGAGCAGCACCTCCCTGAAGAAGCCGGCGCCGAAGTGGGCGATGATGAAGTTGAGGTCGGGGAAGTCCCTGGCGGGCAGCTGGATGTCGATGGGGTTTCCGTGGCGGAGGTCCGCCTGCCCCCCGATGGTGATGCCGAAGTGGAGGAAGACGAGGAGCCCGTGCCTGAGGGCCTCCTCGTAGATCGGGTAGCAGGCCTCGTCGTAGGCGTGGAAGTCCCTCCAGCTGCTCGGGTAGAGCTTGATCCCCTGGAGCCCGTCCCTCGTAGCCCTCCCCACCTGCTCCGCGGCGTCCGGTTCGCCCGGGTTGACGTTGGCGTAGCCCATGAAGCGGCCCGGGAACCTCCTCCTGGCCTCGAGGAACTCGTCGTAGGCCTCCGCTCCCACCATGAAGCCCATGGTCGAGACGCCGTAACTATCCATCTCGTCCACCCACCTCTGGGCGACGTCCCAGCTGGCGTCCGGGACCTCGATGGAGGTCATGTCTGTGCGGGAGCGGGTCCTCTTCTCGAAGCCCTCCCTGGTCCTGCCCCTCCTGTCCCAGGACCTCAGCGTGTTTGCCGTGAAGAAGTGGGCGTGGGCGTCCACGACCTCGATCCCCAGTCTAGATATCACCGCGAGCCGCTCCCTTAACCACCTCAAAGGGTCCATGGATGTAGCGCGCCGCCTACTCATATCTTTAATGCTGGGAAGTAGGGTGACGAGAGGTGCTATCATTCGATGGTACGTTGATCAGCATCCCTACTGATCATCAGCTGAGTTGCCCCTCCATAACATACGGGATCATCTCTGAAAGATCAGGTAAACTGCGAAGAAGGAGTGATTCACTCCCGTTTTCGTACTCGGTTCGCTAACATTGACGCCGGCAGTATTATACAGACAAAGGAGACGGGCATCAACGACGTTGCCGTCTCGGCCCCCTAGGTCGGAACGACCACATGCTCCAGCACGGTGATGACTAATAGGGCGGGGGCGAGGCCCAGGAGTAGGATGTCCCTTGTTCGCCTGTGGGTCTTCATACAGCGCTCGTGAATGACCGCTAGTCGCGCGCGCTTTGATATTGGGCTGATAAATCTGAACTGCCAGTAGATCTCTTTGTTGTCGGGGAAAGCGAGGGGCTAAACCTGAAAAAGCCCACTAGGAAGTCCCTGCCGCTCTACGGCGGGCGTCATGCTACCCCAAGCAACTTCAGGCTCTCCTCGTCGGCGAGGGAGTAGTAGACCCACTTGCCCGCCTTGGAGCTACGGACTAGGCCCGCGTTCTCGAGCTTCTTCACATGGTACGAGAGGTTGGGCTGGTTCATGTCGAGGGCGGCGGTGAGCTCGCAGACGCACATCTCCCTGAAGCCGAGCAGCTTGAGTATCTTTAGGCGGTTGGGCTCGGCGAGCGCGTTGAAGACCCGGGCCCTCCCGTCGAATTCGAAGCCGCCCAGGTAATCTCCAGTGAGCGCCTTGAGCCGGGACTCGTGCTCCGCCGCGTCCTCGGCGTCGCAGAACCTGGTCTCGAGGAGCCCCTCCAGCTTCCTCCTCGCCTCGTCGACCTTCAAAGGCATCGCCACCCGGTAGAACATATAAACAAATTTATATATGTTTATTCGTCACGTTCAAGGAAACCGGGGAGATGGGTGAGACGTCGGAGACGAAGCATCTCGGGTTCTTCGAGAAGTACCTGGCGGTCTGGGTGGCGCTCTGCATGGCGGTGGGCCTGCTGCTCTCCCAGTACCTGCCCGAGCTGAGCCAGGCGATCGACAGCTGGCAGGTGAGGGGAATCTCGGTGCCCATCGGGGTTTGTCTCTTCCTCATGATGTACCCCGCTCTCCTCAACCTCCGTCTCGAGGAGCTGAGGAAGCTGGCCCGGAACCCCAGGCCGATACTGCTCACCCTGTTCTCCAACTGGATAATCGCGCCTATAGTGACGGTCGTACTCGCCAACGTCTTCCTGGCGGGTCACGACCAGCTCGTGGTGTCCCTGATCCTCCTCGGCTCCAGCCCCTGCACCGCCATGGTCCTGGTCTGGGGCTCCCTCGCCGAGGGCAACCAGGAGCAGAACTTCATCACCACCAGCTTCAACACGGTGACCATCATGGCGCTCTACGCCCCCGTCGTCTCCCTGCTGACGGGAGTACAGAACATCCCCATCGACAGGGTGACGCTGGCCATATCGGTGCTCGTCTTCATCGGCCTCCCCATAGTCCTCGGCTACGCCTCCAGGCGGTACCTGACGGGGGCGAGGGGGGAGGAGTGGTTCCACGGGGTCTACAGGCCCGCCGTGGGGAAGGTCTCCATGCTGGCCCTCCTCACCACGCTCATCGTCCTCTTTTCCCTCAACGGGGACGTCCTGCTGAGGCACCCGGACCTGATGATGCTGATCTCGGCACCGCTGCTCGTGGGCTTCTTCATCGTCGTGGGCATCAACCTGCTCATAACACGGTTCACGGGGCTGGAATACAGGGAGGGCATAATCACGGTCATCATAGGATCCTCCAGCCACTTCGAGATCGCCATCGCGACAGCCGTGAGCCTCTACGGGCTGGGCAGTCAGGCGGCCCTCGGAACCACGATGGGCCTATTCTGGGAGGTCCCAGTCATGCTGAGCCTGGTCTACATCGGCAAGAGGCTGAGGGGCGCGGGTTTCTGGAGGAAGGAGGTTGATGCGGAGGTGTTGAGTGCATGAGTTCGGAATACCTGGAGCTGACGATCGACAAGTTCCCGCTGGATATCCGGAAGGGACACGACCATCCAGTGCACGGTCCTCATCCACGCGAGGCTCGCCTCTTCGAACGGGGCTCTGACAGGGCGCTCCCTTCTCAGATAGACGAATTGATAGCTGATCCTACCCCATCTGAAGGGGAACCGGCAGCCTGGCAGTCGGCTTGAAACGACCAGCCAGGATTTGAGCCGCCGCTACCAGCGAGGGCATGGCGTCTCCGCAGGTGCAGATCACGGCCTCGGCGCCCTTCAGAACCCCCGCGTCGTAGGGGTTCCGAAGGCAGAGCAGCACTCTCCGACTCCCCGAGACTAGGAGCTCTTGGGCTAGCCCGCGCTGCTGGGGGATCAGATGGGCGTTGCGCGTCGCCACGATCACGACGTCGGAGGATGAGGCGAGGGCGCGAGCTCCAGAGAGAGGACCCTCAGTGGGCGAGACCGCGTCCAGCCACAGGTCCTCCACGTTTGGCAGCTCCTGCTGTAGCAGCGAAGCCAGATGGGTTCGGGCCCCGTTCTCCAGGGTCTCCTTCTCCAGGTGAGAGGCGAACTCGATGAGCGCCACCCTCCGGATGCCGTCGCGCAAGAGGGGCAGCACGCCCTCTCCGGCCCGCAGCATGACGGTCCCCGACCGCGCCGCCCTCGCAGTGATCTCCAGGTGCTCGGGGCGTCGGATGGCCTCGAGGGAGGGCCGTCCGGTGATGGCGAACCTCCCCTTGACCTCCCGGATCCTCTCGACGGCGAAGTCTACCTCCTCCAGGGGCAAGCGGCCGGTCCTCGCGGCGTCCAGCAGGGCGCCGTAGGCGGCCTCTTGGTACTTGAGCGTGTGGGAGAAGAGAATGACGTTCGCGCCGGCGAGGGCGGCCAGGACCGCCGACTCCCCGGGGCCGTACCTGTTGGTGACGGCCTTCATCTCCATGCAGTCGGTGGAGACGAGCCCCTTGAAGCCGACGTCCTCGCGTAGCAGCCCCTTGATGATGCTGGGCGAGAGGGTGGAGGGGTGGTCGGACTCCAGGGCTTTGAACTGGACGTGGGTGACCATCATCGCTGCGACGCCCGCTTCGCTGGCGGCGCGGAAGGGGACGAGGTCGGTGTCCCACATGTCGTTCAGGGGGCCTTCGATGACGGGGAGGCTGACGTGGGGGTCGATGGGCGTGTTCGCCTTACCTGGGAAGTGCTTGGCCGTGGCGGCCACCCCGGCCCTCTGGAATCCCCTCAGCTGAGCCACCCCTAGCCTGCTGACTTGGTCGGGGTCGACTCCGAGGGAGCGGACGCCCACCGAAGGGTTCTGGGTGTTGTGGGTGAGGTCCAAGGCTGGGGCGAGGTTCCAGTTGATGCCCAGGGCGCGCATCTCTGCCCCCAGGGCCATCGAGACCCCCTCCGCCAGCTCCTCGGAGCTGGCCGCTCCTAGAGCCATTGCCCCCGGGCTCTCCGTGAAGCCCTCGCGCAGCCTGGTAACGACGCCTCCCTCCTGGTCGATCGCCACCAGGATTGGTCGGGGGGCTGCCTCGCGGCACGCCCGGGTCAGCTCGGCCACCTGCGACGGGTCCCTGACGTTGCGCGCGAAGAGGATCACGCCCCCGATCCTCCCCTCCGCCAACCAGCGGAGGATGTGATCCGGTGGCTCCAGGCCGTGGAAGCCCACCACGAGCATCTGACCTACCTTCTCCTCAAGCGTGAGACCTCCCCAGAGCGCCGTTTGCCCCGACATGCTGGTCGAGTCTTTCTAGTCTCCCTGGAGATAAAACACCATTGGGGGGCCTGATTATGCCTGTGTCTTATGCCTCTTTGGGGGTAGTGATTAGTGTTTTACCCTGTTTTAAACCATTAGTGTCACGTGGAGGATAATTCTTGGGTTGGCAGGTCTGGCGGGGCCTCTCCTAGGCCGTGAGGGTCCCTCCGAATACCTTTTTATTGGAATTGAATCTATCGATTTGAGGTGACATGGGGCTCCGCAGACACACGTTGATCACCCTCACGATCCTACTGCTGGCCCTGTCCTCATACCGCTGGATTGTGACCGTGGGCGCTGCGAGACTTCACGCTGGAGGGGTCGCTCGGCACGACACTCTGGTTTCTGTCGACATCGATGGATACGTCAGAGGCCCCGATGGCAGACCCATCACTGACGTGCAGCTGCGTTTCTGGGGGTCAGCCCTGGAGGGGGAGGCAGCCACCGATCAGGCCGGATACTTCTCGCTAAACGCCTCGACGAGGGAGAACGAATGCACTCTGTACGCTCTGTTCGACGATCCCGAGACCCCCGGAGTGGACCTGCTCCCCGCTGCGAGGACCGTGGAGACACCGCACAACGTGGTCGCGAGAGTCAACTTCACCATGACACCCGCCGCGATCGTCCTTCTGGAGGGCCAACTGAAGCGGGTGGAGGTGGCAAAGGACCTGACGAGGTACATGTTCAAGGTCGTCGACCCCGGGGGCTCCCAGGTCCTCTGCTCGGGGGACCTCCCCCTCGTCTACGGAACAGACCAGCATGCGAGGAGCCTTCAGCTCGGCCTCGAAGCCTCCACACTGGTGGTCCCCGCGTCGACTCCCCTCGCCATCCGAGTCACGCCAGCCAGCGGGTACGTTGGGGGGCAGGACCCCTTCTGGTGGGCGAGGCCCGAGGAGTCGACACGCCGCCACGAGGCCTTCACCGAGTTCACCCTCTGGAGTGGCGAGGGCCTCACCCTGGACGCCGGCGAGGTAGTCAGGGTCGATCTCGAGGAGCGTTGCCTGAGGGCAGACCTGGAGATCGTCGGCCAGCTCGCCGGGGAGGTGGAGGCCAAGATCGAGGCGGTGGAGGAGATGGGCTTCTACTCGGCCTCCGAGAGGCACGAGCTCGGTTCATCCAGGGCGTTGATGCAGGGCGTTGTCGAGAAAATGGAGGGCGGAGTGCTCGAGAGCTGCTACTACGATCTGCGGCAGGCGTACCTCAAGCTCCTGGGCGTCGGGGTCAGGATGCTCTCCATGAGGGGTGAGGCGGCCCTCTCCGTGAACGCCCTGATATTCTTCACATCGGTCGCCTCCGTGGCCCTGGCCACGCTGCTCACCGAGAGCCGTGCGCGGAGGGCACTCCTATCGGCGTCCGTGTACGCCCCGTTGACGCTACACCTTCATCGGGTGTATCCTGGGAGCGGCATCGTTTCCCCCTGGCGGTTCCTGGGGATCGGCGCGATCTCCTTCCTCGCCGTGCTCTTCGCCGTCGACGCGCTCCCCAGAGCCATCGGGCTTGGGAGGGGGGGCGTCCCCGGCGTGGGGGCCCTGGTGGCAGTCTTCTCCATGGCCAAGAGGGGCCTCAGGAGGAGGAGGCTCCGCTCGCTCCTCGCCTCCTCCTCCATCCTCGCCCTGACCATGAGCTTCGTCGCCCTCACCTCCCTCTCGACTGGCTACGGGCTCATCCACAGCCTCACGGGCTCTAGGCCGCCCGACACCAGCGGCATAATGGTGAGGATGCCGGCTTACGAGCCGGAGAACCAGTTCCAGAACGGCTGGTTCAACTTCGTGATCCCCTCCGTCGCCGAGTGGGCTGAGGGGAGCGAGGGGGTCATCGGGGTTTCCACTAAGGCCGAGAACATCCCCGAGACGAGCTCCCTTGAGTCGCTCGGGGGATGGCCCATCAGGGGTGTCCTGGGCGTGGAGCCGGACGTGGAGCCCCTGATGCCGATGATCGACGCCTCAGTCGAGAAGGGGGAGCCGCTGAGGGAGGAGGGCACCTGCCTGGTGCACGGATTCATGCTTGTCTACGCTGGGGTCGAGCTGGGAGATCTGATAGCCGTGAGGGGGGTCGAGATGAGGGTTGTGGGCTTCTTCGGCGATGAGATCAGCGGGGTCACCGACATGGACGGGGAGCCACTTCTCCCCAAGTATCAGAAGATCATGAACCCCTGGGACGAGAGGCCCCTCCAGATAGTGTCCGCCGTCACGTGCGAGCCGGAGACCGTCTTGGTAACGACCTTGGGGACCGCCCAAATGATCCGAGGCGTCCACAGCTCCAGGATAGACATCTCCCTCGCCCCGGAGGCCGATCCGGACGTCGTGGGGAGGAGCATGGCGGTCTCGAGGGGGTACCGGTTCTGGATCTCCTCGGGGGGAAGGGTTCACTTCGCCCAGATGGGGACCTGGCTCGCCGGCAGAGGTCTCCCTGTCCTTGTCCCCTGGGCGATAGCGGTCCTCAACGTCGTCGCAACGATGCTGAGCTCCATGTACGAGCGGCGGAGGGAGATCGACATCCTCTCCAGCATCGGCCTCAACCCCGGGCACATCGCAGGGGTCTTCCTGGGCGAGGCCTCCATCCTCGGCGTCATCGGCGGAGGCTTCGGCTACCTCCTGGGCCTCGGCTGGTACCCCCTCATGTCTGGGTTGGCCATAGCTCCCGTCGTCGGCCAGAAGGTCTCCGCCGTCTGGTGCATCGCCGCCCTTGGAATAGCCGTGGCCTCAGTCCTCACGGGTTCTCTATTAGCCCTCCTCGGCTCGGCCGGCCTGACCCCCTCCCTGAGGAGGAAATGGTCCCAGGACAGGAGGGCGGAAGGCCCCGAGGGCAGATGGGAGACGAAGCTTCCCCTGATCCTTGGCCTCGACGAATTGGAGGGCTTCGTCCAATACGTCGTGGCGCGCCTTGAAGCCCAGAGGACTCCAGGGGCCGTCCCCACGATCGGACTGGTGAGGAGGAACGACCGGGAGGGTGGAGGCGCGGAGGTCTCCTTCGTGTACAACGAGCCCAACGCGGCTCTCGGGCTGTACAGGACGACGAACTCCATTAGGATGTCTCAGGAGCCCCTCCCCGGACGCCCCCTCTTCTCCGCCACCTTGGTGTCAGAGGGGAGGCTGGAAGCCGTCAGCAGGACCGGCCTCTTCGTCAGGGAGCTCCTAATACGATGGTCGACCGAGAGAAAGAGGGTCGAGAGCGACCTAACTTTACACCATACAAGCCTTGACGACTGACAGAGATCTGAAGTCCCTCTTTCCTTCTGTGGGAATACGACGGTGAATTTAGTGGGGCCGGAAGGATTTGAACCCTCGACATTTGGGTTTCCGCTCCAAAAACTCTTCATCCCCGAGCGGGTCAGTCCATATCTTCATGCTTTCTGGAGCCCAACGTCATCCCAGGCTAGACCACGGCCCCCCTGCCAAACACGGCTACGCCCCAACAACTAAATAAGTATTATCGTCGCCCCCTCTGTCACTGGCGCCTTATAACCCACCGCCCGTGCCCTGGGTCACACAACCCTTAACCCCCTCAGAGACGCCGAGGAGCCCAATGACCCTCCTCTTCAGGAAGAGATACGTGGAGCAGATCCTCAGCGGCGAGAAGACTGCCACCCGCCGCGCCTCCAGGCCAATGGTAAAAGTAGGCGGCACCTACCGCATCAGGCTCAACTTCTTCGAGTACATCGAGGACCAAATCTTGGTGGAGCGCCTATACGAGCAGAGGCTCGGCGACATTACGGAGAGCGACGCAACCAAGGAGGGCGCGACGTCCCTCGACGAGTTCAGGGAGCAGTGGGCCGAGCTCTACGGCCCCTGGGACGGGGACCGGAAGGTCTGGGTCGTGGAGTTCAGTCACCTACCGCCCTGAGCTAGCAGCGCCGCCGGAGATGGTGTTAAAAAACCGGAGGCACACAACAATAACGAGGCACACATGACGAACCCCAACGTCCTCTCCCAGAGGTACGCCACGGAGGAGATGAACGCCATATTCTCCGAGGAGGGCAAGGCCCTCATGGAGAGGGACCTCTGGCTCGCCGTCCTAAGGGCCCAGAGGGAGCTCGGCCTCGACGTCCCCAAGGGCGTCGTGGAGAGGTACGAGGAATCTAGGGGAGACGTCGACCTCGACCTCATAAAGGAGATCGAGCTCCGCACGAGGCACGACGTGAAGGCCAAGATAGAGGCCTACAACGCCGCCGCCGGGGGCGTCGAGTACATCCACCTGGGCATGACCAGCAGGGACCTCACTGACAACGTCGAGCAGCTCCAGGTGAAGAGGGCGGCCACGCTGGCCCTAGGGAAGTACGCCTCGGTCCTCAGGCACCTGATCGACAAGGCCGAGGAGTACAGGCACGTGGAGATAGCGGCCCGCACCCACCACCAGGCCGCGCAGCCCACCCTTCTGGGCCGCAGGCTCGCCATGTGGGCGGAGGAGCTCCTCCACCACCTGGAGGCGTTCGAGGGCTTCATCGAGGCCTACCCACTGAGGGGCATCAAGGGCGCCGTGGGGACCCAGCTAGACATGGTCGACCTCCTGGGATCCGGGGAGAAGGCCGCCCGGCTGGAGAAACGGGTCGCAGCGCAGCTGGGCTTCGCCAGAGTGCTGGACGCCCCCGGCCAGGTCTACCCTAGGAGCCTCGACTACGAGCTCGTCTCCCACCTCTCGGCCCTCGCCTCCGCCTGCGAGAGCTTCGCCAAGACGACGAGGCTGATGGCGGGCCTCGAGCTCGTGACGGAGGGGTTCAAGAAGGGTCAGGTGGGAAGCAGCGTGATGCCCCACAAGATGAACACGAGGAGCACGGAGAGGATCTGCGCCTTCTCCCAGATGCTCAAGATGTACGCCGACGGCGCCTCCAGGCTCGCCGGTGACCAGTGGGAGGAGGGGGACATCTCCTGCTCCGCCCTCCGCCGAGTCATCATCCCCGACGCCTTCTACGCGACGGACGGCCTCATCGAGACGACGCTCACGGTCCTCAACGAGATGGGGGCCTACCCGGCGGTGATAGGCAGTGAGCTTGACAGGTACCTCCCCTTCCTCGCGACCACGTCCATCCTCGGGGTCGCCCTCAAGCACGGCATGGGCAGGGAGAGGGCCCACGGCGCGATACGCAGGCACGCCATAGCTGAGGCCCTCAGGATGAGGGAGGAGGGGACTAGGGAGAACCATCTCGTCCGGCGCCTCGCCGATGACCCCGAGTTCAGGGCCGCGGGGATAACCGAGGCGGAGCTGGCCGAGATCGTCGGGGATCGCTCAAGGTTCATCGGGAACGCCTACCTACAGATAGACGCCGTCAGGGAGAAGGCCGCCAAGTTCCTCGGGAGATACGCCAGAGAGGCCTCCTACGAGCCCGGTGCCATCCTCTAGGGAACCCCAGCGAAAACCGCTAAAAAAAACGAAATCTTTAAACAAAAGACCCTGACCCAATTGATTGGGTTACCGGCCAAAGGGCGTGGGCTCCACCCGAACCCATTCCGAACTCGGAAGTTAAACCACGCTCCGTTTGCGGCACTAGTGATGTCTTAGGCTTCGCGAAACCGCGAAAGCTGGTGGCCCACCCCCTTCTCTCGGGCCCTACAGCCTTCCTAGTGGACGACCCCGAGCCTGTGGAGCTCCTCGACGAGGACGCCGCGAGTCCTCTTGAGCGCCGTCTGCCTCTCGACGTAGGCGTCGCCGCCTAAGGTCCCCCTCCTCAGCTCCTCCTCCAGACGGGAGAGCTGGGAGTCCACCTCCTCTATGCGGCGCCTCAGCATGTCTCCGTAGGAGCTGGCCGCGACCGTCTCCTCCCCGACCGGCGCCGCGTCCGCGCCGACGACGCCGTCCCTTATCTGGAGTATCCTGTCCGCGGCCCTGGAGACCGCCGGGTCGTGGGTGACCATGATAATCGTCTTCCCCATCTCCCTGTTCACCCTGGAGAGGTAGTCGACGACGATCCGGGCGTTGGCAGTGTCCAGCTCCCCAGTGGGCTCGTCCGCGAGGACGAGGGGAGGGTCGTTGGCCAGGGCCGCCGCGAGGGCCACCCTCTGCTGCTCCCCCCCGCTCAGCTCCCCGGGCCTGTGGTCCCTCCTCTCCCCGAGGCCGACGACCTCCAGAAGCTCCTCCACCCGCCTCCGCCGCCTCTCCTTCGGGGCCCTGAGGGCGACCATGGGGAGCTCGATGTTCTCCGCCGCCGTAAGAGTGGGTATGAGGTTCATCGTCTGGAAGACGTGGCCCACTGTGCTCCGGCGGTACTCCACCAGCTGGGCTGGTGTGAGTCTCGTGATCTCCTTGCCGAAGACCTGGACGCTCCCCGCTGAGGCCCTGTCGAGGCCCCCGATGATGTTGAGCAGCGTCGTCTTACCTGAGCCCGAGGGCCCGACGAGGGCGATCATGTCGCCCGTCTCGACATACAGGTTGAGGCCCCTCAGGGCCTGCACCTCCAGGGTGCCCTGCGAGTATATCTTCACCAGGTCCTTGACTTCAACCGTCATGTTCTTCACCTCTCATTCGTGGGCCCTCAACACCGGGTTGCTGGAGGTGTGCCTCACCGCCAGGAGGATGGGCGCCACGGTGCAGGCGATGATGAGCCCCACCACGGCGGCCAGCGTGAGCTGGGCGGAGGGAGGGAACACCAGGTGCCTTGCGATGACGGAGGGCGTCGTGGCGTTGAGCATCATCGTCTCCCCCCTGAGCATCACGGCCCCCACGCCCAGGCCCAGGACTATGGAGAAGAGGACGAGTCCCATGTTCTCCACGAGGAGGACTGAGGTCAGCTGCCCGCCAGTGAAGCCCCTTATCGACATCACCGTGAGCTCCTTCCACCTGCTCCTCAGCGCCGTGTAGACGACCAGGACCACCCCAAGGGAGGAGACGAGGGCGGCGAAGTAGACCCCCAGCTCCTGGATCCTCCTGGGCCCGGCCAGGAAGATGTTCGTCGCGGCCCTGCCTATGATCTCCTCCGCCAGGTCGACTCCCTCGACTTCGGGGCTGATGGCCTCCACGTCAGCTCTGAAGCTTTCGAGATCGACTCCCTCCCCGAGCCTGAACAGGATACGGCGGAGCTGGACGTTCTTCTCCTTGATTGGGAAGGTATCTGGGACGTAGATAGTCGGATTCTGGGGCGCCCATCCCGGGCCCGGCTCCCTCCCGAAGAGGCCAACCACATTGAAGGTATAGGCTTTAGAGTCGAGCCTGATGACCATCTTGGAGCCCACCGTGATCCCCAGCAGGTCCGCCGCCCCCCTCTCCATTATGATGTTGTCCTCCGCCTCTCCCATTCTCTCGAAGGCGTCGGCCTCCCCCATCCACCCCTCCTCCATGTAGGCCGTCTCAGCCCAGGCCTCCGGTTCTATCACCCTCGCCTGGATGGTGCCGAGGGGGCTCTCCGCCTGGAACCACGCCTCGACTGTGACGGACTCGACGCCGTCCAGCCCGGTGACCATCTCCCTCAGGTCCTCGGCCTCCTCCCAGCGGAAGAGCCAGACGGAGGCGTCGGCGCCCACGGTGAGCCTCGTGAAGCGGTCGGAGTACTCGTCCGTCTGGGCGACACCGCCTATCACAGAGACCCCGTAGCCCAGTATGAGGGCGGTCATGAAGGCCGAGGCCGCCGCCCTCCTCGCGTTCCGCCGGGCGCTGAGGGAGGAGAACATGGATATGTCGCCCACGAGGACCCCGGCCAGCCTGTCGAGCACGTCGTGGAAGACGGGCAGGTGCTGTATGAGCAGTTTGGTGACCCCCCAGAAGATGAGGACGGGGGCGATGTAGGTGAGTATGAAGTCGACTCCCCACCACGTTGAGTAGAGGACGAAGACGACGAGGTTCCCCGTGGTCGTCGGCCTGAACTGCTCCACTGTGAGGCCGAGCAGGAGCATGGCCACCCTATAGCCTCCGAGTAGAATGGCTAGCACTGGCTCCTGCCATGAGCCCAACTCCCCCGACCCCTCGAACTCGCTGAGGGCGTCCAAGACGCTCACTTCGAGAGCCTTCTTTGCGGGCATGTAGACGGACATGAGGGCAAGGGCGCAGTTGAACGCGATGGAGGCGGCGAGGGTGGCAGGGGTGATGGCGCTGAAGATGCTGGCCGCTCCGACTCCCGGCATGACCAGGGGCACCACGAGGGCACCCGCGACGATTCCCACCGCCCCGGCCAGTATGCCCACGATGAGTGCCTCTATGAGGAACACGTAGAAAACCTGCCTGTGGTTCAGCCCCCTCGTGAAGAGGAGGCCTATCTCCCTCCTCCTCTGGCCGAGGGATATGTCAGAGACTGTTAGGCCCAGATACCAGGCGGTGAAGAAGACCGGTGCCGCCACGAGGAGGGTGCTCGTCTTCATGTTGGATGAGAAGCCGTCGATGGCCTCCAGAAGCTCCCCGAGGTAGTTCACCGGCGCGTACCCGAGACTGGCCCCGACGCTGTTCACCCTGTCGAAGACCCTGTTCACCTCAGCGGCTGAGCCGGCTATGTTCCAGGTGTTGAGAAGGCCACCCCTCTCCAGGCCTATCACGGTCTCGGCGATCAGGACCCTCGTGTGCCTCCTCCTCTCCCCGTAGATCTCGTTCATCCAGTCGAGGAAGGTCTCCTCTGCGATGAACATCAGCTGGTGCTGCGGCCTCCTCCCCATGTCAGCTGAGCCGATGAGAAGCGAGTTCAGGAAGGTGGCGTACCTCCCCATGGCTATGGAAAAAAGCCTGTCGTCGACCTCCACGACACCACCCACGGTGTAGTTGGCGTACCTGCTCTCGATGTCCACGAGGGAGCCCCCCGGGACGTAGGTGGGCACCTGGAGAGTCACCGCATCCCCGGCCCGGAAAAGGCTGGAGTTGACGGAGCCCTCGTCGACGTAGACCTTTCCCGGCTCTAGCCTCTCGACGCCGATCAGCCCCTCCACAAGCCTCGAGTCGCCTACGATGGCGACTATTGTGAAGGGCATCGAGTCGTTGAGCCCGGCAGTCCATACCTCGATCCCGGCCCTCTCCTCCCTCTCCACGCTCCTGATGAGGTGCTCGACCCAATCCACACGATCAAGGGTTTTGATCTCGGCCTCCACTTCGGCGAGGGAGGTCTTGGTCAGGTTCCTGTCCTCGGCGGAGGACACGAAGTCGACGTCCGTCGCCGCGAGGGCGCTGCCCATCATCGTCGACCCCACCACGTCGGCCCCCTGCAGTATGCCGGAGAACAGGGTTGCCGCCAGGGCTACGCTCAGGAAAAGGGCCAGGAATAGGGCCTTTCCGCGTGCGAGGCGCTTGAGGGCGTACCCGAACATATCAAGATCATGATGCAGGTCCGATTCGTTAAAAGACTTCTCAATATCCGCACGGTGATGACCGGTTCTCGGGTGTCAGCTCTGACTGTAAGGCCTTAAAAAAGTTAATATGAAGATTTATAACGATGTACAAGACTTCAACTGCTGTGATTGGGATGTTCCGTCTAGTCGAACAGCTACTCCAGAGCAACAGCGATCTGGGCATGATCCTCCAGACGCTTTTCAGCCTCAGCTTCATCATCTATCTCTTCTACGCTCAGCGGATCCAAGCGATGTCGATGCTGAGGCAGGTGGAGGGAACTCTGAGAAAGGTGAAGGCCCTAAGGGACAAGGGGCGCAGCGTCTCCATAGAGACAATCAACGAGGTCGGCAGGCCCGAGAACGACCCGACGAAGGACGTGGACAGGTTCATGGAGCACTTCCTGATACCACCTGTAGACTTGGACCCTGCGGGCATTGTTGGGAAGCTGGGCCAGCTCCTGAACGTTAGGGAGAACACCTTCGAGGACGAGGTGAGGGCGATGGCTCCTCACGCCTCCGACAGTGAGGTGAACAACCTGGAGAACCTTCTGGAGGCCTCCCTCGCACTGAACGTCTACTACAAGGTGATACGCCACTTCTACCTGCTGGGTAAGAAGACGATGAACATCTACGTCATAATGCAGATCCACATGATCCTTCCCATGATCGTCAGGGAGATCGAGGCCTACTCGGCCGCTCTCCAGGCCTTCAAGAACGGGATGCCCATAGGGGACAGCGTCGGACCCCTCGTCGCCGCGAAGATGATGCACGGCCACGAGTACGAGGAGGTCGCCAGGGAGATGGTGGCCGCCGAGGTGCCCTACGCCGGCAGGACCCTCATAGTGACGAAGGCCAAGGGGCCCGGCGGCTCCGTGGGCAAGCCCGGGGACGCAATCGAGAACCTGATCAACAAGAGGGCCGAGGGCAAGAAGGTCAACGCGGTCATCATGGTCGACGCCGCCGGCAAGCTCGAGGGCGAGGAGACCGGGGGTGTTGCGGAGGGCGTCGGCGCCGCTATAGGCGGCATAGGCGTCGAGAAGTACAAGATAGAGGAGGCCGTCAAGGCCCACAACATCCCCCTCTACGCCGTCGCGATAAAGCAGGACATCAGTCACGTCGTCGCCCCGATGGTGGAGGAGCTCTTCAAGGCGACTGACAGGGCGGTGGAGGTAGTCAAGAACCTCGTCGAGGAGAAGACGAAGGAGGGGGACGTCGTGATAGTGGCCGGCATAGGGAACACGGTCGGGATAGGCCAGTAGGTGATAATGATGAGCGAGACAAGCGGAACCCAGTACCCGAGCATGAGCCTGTCGTGGGTCACACTCGCGGCGATCGTCGTCATCGGGATATTCTCCCTCTTCAGCCTCTGGATGGGATTCCAGGCCTACGGTTCCGACCACCCGGAGAACGCCCTCTCCTACATCGTCGTGGGGACGGCGGGCTTCGCCGCCATAGGATACATGTTCTTCAGGACGAAGGCGGTGACGGCCTCGCCGAAGAGGTCGATCATGCCCGAGGTGGAGGTCATCACAACCCTGGAGTGCCCCTCCTGCAACCTGAAGAGGGTGAGGGACTTCCAGAGGGGTGACTACGTCTTCAAGGACGACGAGCCCTGCACCCGCTGCGAGGGCAAGATGGTGATCACGGGCATACACCGGCGCCCCGACGAGAAGAGCAAGCGCTAGGCAGTCGTCACGACGCAGCCGTCCCCGGTCACGATGACCGTGTGCTCGGCTTGGGCGACGGGGCCCTTCTTCCTCTCAACGAGCTGGGGGTACGAGTAGAGGCACCTGGCCCTCACAAGCTCCTGGAAGGCGTCGGCCCCCTCCTGACCAGGGAACCTCCTGACGACCCAGCGGGAGGCGAAGGGCAGCGACCTGTACTCCGACTGGATGAACTTGAGCATGCTCTTAGCCACTTCACCCACCCTCGCCTTCTTCCTGTAGATGTATATGTGGCCCACGGGGCCATCCCTCACTGAGCCATCTGCAGACTTCGGCGTCGTGAAGGGTTCGATCGCGTAGACGTCGCCCTCCTGGAGGACGTGAGTCTCCGAAGTCGAGACGTTGGGTATTGACTTCCCCGCGTGGACGACGTAGCGGGCCAGCTTGTGGCCCGTGAGGTTCCTGATGGGGGAGTACCCCCTCGCCTTTATGGCTCTCTCGATCACGGATCCAATGTCCGAGGACCTGACGCCCGCCCTCACTGTCCTGATCGCCGCCTCCAAGCCCTCCTCGGCTGCCTCCACCATGACCCGGAGGCCGGGGTTGAGGCAGATCGTCGTCGCGGTGTCGGCTATGTAGCCCTCAATGTGGACGCCGATGTCCACCTTGACGAGGGCCCCCTCCGGCACCAGCGTCCTGTCTCCGCGGGGCGAGGTGTAGTGCGCGGCGACCTCGTCTATGTCGACGTTGCAGGGGAAGGCCGGCTTCCCTCCCATCTCCATGAGCGCCTTCTCCACGCCATCGCAGATGTCTATGACGGGCACCCCGACGTCGACGAGTGAGGCGGCGTTTTTCCTGACTCGGGACGCTATCCTCCCCGCCTCGAGCAGTGCCTCTCTGGGTTCCATGCGGTCGAGCCTCTAACCCTAGTACTCTACTGTATCAAAAAGGGTTGCCCTGAGGGCTACTTGACGATGAGTATCGGCTTGGTGCAGGAGTCGACGACCCTTCGGCTGGTGCTTCCCAGGATCCAGCCCGTGATGCCGCCTATGCCCCTGCTTCCCATGACTATCAGGTCGTAGCCGTCGCTCTCCGCGGTCTCGACTATGGTGGATGAGGGCCTCCCCTCCTTGAGTATCTTCACCACCTTCAAGTCGGGGTGCTTCGTGTTAAGCTCCCTCTCAGCGTCGTCGAGGACATTCTGGTAGATGACTTTCATCTTCTCCTGGTACTGGGCCATGTCCTTGGCAGCGGTCATGGGGGCAGCGCCGAAGCCCTCGTCCGGGAATATGGGGATCATGACGCGCGAGACCACCGCGAGCAGCGATATCTCCGCTCTAAAGCTCTCAGCGATCCCGACAGCGTGCTCCAGGGCGTTCTTCGAAGGATCAGAGCCGTCCAGCGGGACGAGTATCTTCCGGTACATTCTATTCCCACGTGATCACAGCACGGAATTGCTTATAAATATCAACCTCGGGGGCCCGAATAGATCTGGAAATTGAAGGTTAGGAAAAATGTAGTTGTGGGCTACTACTTTCTCCCCTTGGTCTGCAGCACCTTGAGGGGCCCGTACCTTTCCAGGATAATCTTCCAGTCCGACTCGTCGTAGAAGCTGCAGAGGCCTTTCCCAAAGGCCTTGGCCACCTCCAAGACGAAGCGGGCCGCCTCCTCGATGTCGGTGGCGTGGCTGGCACCCGTCGCGCATCCGGGGACAGCGGTCTCCGCCGTTATCGCGACCCCGACGACGGGGGCGTCGGTGGCGGTGCAGGGCTGCATGATGCTGTTGATGTGGTCGATGCCGTTGCCGTAGGGTGTGATGTCCTGAGTGGTGATGGGGCAGACCCGGGGGATCCGGCCCGTCGTGATCTCCATGATGTCGAGGAGGTCGTCGCTCACCTTGAGCACCCAGCCCTCCTTCGCCGCCGGGGTTATGGCGAAGCCCCTCCACTTCACGATCCTGTTCCCCTTCGTCGTGTCTATGGAGAGTACGGCGTCCATGCTCTCGTCCACCTCCTCCCTGTTCATCATCGCTATGTCCACGGGGGAGCCCATGAAGGGGACCGGCTCGTGTGGCGTGATCGGGGAGTTGGGGCAGATGTGCGTCGCCACCACGACGTCCCCTCTGAGCCTGTCCCCCTTCCTCCCCATGTCCGCCAGCTTCAGGGCGACGGAGAGGGCAGTCACAGCGCCGTCCCCGTCAGAGACGAGCCCCACCATCTCCGGGCGGGCACCCACTCCACCCAGCCTGCCTATGACGCCGAGGGTGAGCGCCCCGCCTCCTCCCGTCTTTCCCTCAGTGCCGGGGATCCTGATCTTGATGAAGTCCGTCTGGCCCCGCTCTCCCTTTATGGTCTTGACGGAGACGTCCTCCAGCCCCCTCGACCTGAGAAGCTCCGACACCTCGCTCCCCGAGGCGGTGGGGCTGTCCAGAAGCTCGTACATCTCCAGAACCTGCCTCAACATAGGTATGCCTCAAACAACTATCCAGCCCCTCGGTTTATGAAGCTGTTGAGGGCTCCACCGGCCTGAGGTTAGCGTTAATAACTATATTCGATTCTGATATCTGATGCGAGATGGAGTGTGACATCCTCGTCGTTGGCGCTGGTATCCTTGGCCTTAGCTCCGCGCTCTACATGAAGCAGGAGAACCCCTCCAATAGGGTGGTAGTCGTCGACAGGTTCGGAGGCCCCGGCCAGGGGAACAGCGCCAAGAGCGAGGGGGGCTTCAGGAACCTCTTCACCTCGGAGACCAACTACCTCCTGGCGGACTCGACCATCGACTTCCTCAGCCACCTCCAGGACGAGATGGGCTACGACATCAAGCTGAACAGAATTGGATACCTCTGGCTCTTCAGCGAGGAGCAGTACGCGAGGCTATCAGACGCCTTCAGGAGGATTGAGGGCCGGGGGACCGAGACCGAGACCTTCGACAGGGCGGAGCTGGAGAGGATGATCCCCGACTTGGCGACCGACTTCGAGGGGGACGAGGAGGCCGAGCTCCTGGGGCTGAACCCAGTCGATCTGGGGGTCCTCGGGAGGAAGTGTGGGAGCGTCGACGCCGACGCCCTCGTGAGGGCCTACGAGCAGGAGTTCCTCAGGGCCGGAGGAGAAGTGATGTACGGGACGGAGGTTAAGGGGCTCACCCTCAAGCCCGTGGAGGAGCTGGGCATCCCCGGGGAGCCCTTCGTCTGGCAGGACAGCAGGATAACGGGGGCCGAGACGAGCAGGGGGGAGGTCTCCGCCGGTACCACGGTGGTGGCCGCCGGGGTCTGGTCGGGGGGTCTCCTCGATCCCTTGGGCATCGACGCCTTCATGCGGCCGAAGAAGAGGCAGCTCTTCGCCTTCAAGGACCCCAAGCTGGAGGGCCTCATCAAGGTCAAGGGGTTCAACGAGCAGAACACTATGCCCCTCACCATCCTGCCGAAGTCAGCCGTCCTCTTCAGGCCCGAGCTCTCGGAGGGCAGCCTCTGGATGGGGTGCGCCGACAACCTGGGGAGGGCCTACGGCCTCGAGGACGACCCACAGCCCGAGGAGGACTTCTACACTAACAACGTCTACCACGTACTCGTCAAGTACCTGCCGTGCTTCGAGGACGTCCGGCCGATGAACATGTGGGCGGGCCAGTACGCCATAAACAGCCTCGACGACATACCCGTCATCGCCCCCTACTCCGGGATGATCTACGTGGGCGCGGCCAGCGGTAGCGGAATAATGAAGTCGGACGCCCTCGGGCGCATCGCGGCCGCCCTCTACAGGGGGGAGGAGGACGCCGAGCTCTTCGGCGGGTGTACTTTCAAGGTGGCGGACCTCGGGATCCACAAGAGGAATGTCGAGAGGGAGCACTTCGTCATCTAATCCTCTGTCATAGGCAGACTAATTCATTTTTTCGAAACCTTCCCCGCTCTCATCCCTTAGGGGACGATGCCCTTGATGTGTATGGGCCTGAGGCTCTCTTCTCACGCAGTTGTTGTAATCTGCGGAAGAATCCTTATTGACGAACGGACCGTGGCTTGCTCTTATAACATTCGCTGGTCATGAGTTGGCCCCTCCTTCTCACTTGGGGCCTGAATTGTGTATGCTGTTTTATGTTTATTATCCTGTTAAGAACGTGGGTTTATGGAACTTGGTTGAGGGGCATCCAGTGCACCACTCGTTCTGGTAGCTTGAACAGTTGGGGCAGTACGCGCCGCAGTGCGCCTTCTCACTCTTCTCCATGCACGGCTCTATCAGGGTGTCCCCGTGAAGGGGGGTTCCGAGATAGTGTGTGTAGGTGAGCCCCCCATCCGCAAGCCTCTGATACGACTCTATAGTAGATTTGAGGGTCTCCTCGTCCTCCCCCCAGAGGAATAGCGCGAGGCTCGCTTTCTCCAGCCCCCTGTACACGCTCAAGACCCTCGGGCAATTCCTGAGGGTCTCCAGGACCCTGCCCCTCTCTCCCTCACTCTTGACGTCGAGTCCCACAGTGGCGACCTTGAACCCCAGGCTCTTGGCGTCGAGGCCGCCCTTGACCTTGAGGGCCCCTCTCTCCAATAGGTGTCTCAGCCTGCTCGTGACGGTGGGACGCGAGGCACCCACTCTGTTGCTGAGATCGGTGACAGATAGCCGTCCATCCTTGTTGAGGCAGTCTACAATCTTCAAGTCCAACTCGTCGAGTTTGATGGACAATATTACTCCTTAGAAGTTGTCGCATCCTGCTCTTAACTTTTTATAAAGTTCTATAGTTGGGCCTGGTTGAAGGTTCTCAATGTAAACTCTGAGCGTCACACACCTACCAAAAAAGTGTCTTTTCGGGGAGGCTCAGCACCGATCTCTCTGGTCTGTCGGCCTACAAAGTGTTAAGCCTCTTCGCTCCTCTATTCCCTCGATGGTCAATGTCTGAGGAATGTGACATCCTCATCAAGAACGCCTCCATTGTCGACGGGACGGGCTCACCGGCCTACAGGGGCGCTGTGGCCGTGACAGGGGAGCGCGTCTCCGTCATAGGCAAGGTGGAGGGCGACCTCAGGGTGGACGCCGAGAAGATCATAGACGCCGGGGGGCTCACCGTGGCCCCGGGGTTCATCGACGTCCACAACCACGGCGACCTGAGCATCCTCTACTACCCGGAGGCCCCCGGCTTCGTCCGCCAGGGCATAACCACCTTCGTCGGCGGCCAGTGCGGCGACAGCCCCGGCCCCTTCGGCGACTACATCGGGCTACCC